>ULQI01014439.1_pt1 | contig 86366 bp, 79 predicted proteins | sample 1954261 | NCBI WGS metagenome assembly ULQI01 (sample SAMEA4835650, study PRJEB28245) | human gut metagenome | biome: gut microbiome; material: fecal sample | place: Denmark | collected 2008 | reverse complement strand
AAGTTTTTGTACAGTCAATTTGTGAATATTATAATTTGCCTTATATTGGTGCAACTCCAAATGTACGTGCATTAGTTGAAGATAAGAGTATGTCAAAACAATTAGCTGAACATCTGCAAATTCCTACTGCCAAATGGGTCGTTGCCTCTTCGAAATATCCTTTAAGTGCTGTTGCTCCATTTAATGGTCCCTATTTTGTTAAGCCAAGATTTGGTAGTGCTTCGATAGGGATTGATGAATCGTGTTTATGTGAAACTTGGCAACACACAATAGAAAAAGCAAATAGCTTTTTACAGAATGATATTGAAGTAATTGTTGAAGAATACATAAATGGTATATATTATGGGGTTCCAATTCTTAATAATACAGAAATCCCGTTAATTGCCGTTCCTCATTTTCAAACTTCTGATAAAATCGGAAACATTATCACTAATTCTCAAAAAAGATTTACCGAAGGAGGAATGAAGCGATTTATATGTCAAGATGAAGGTTTAAATAAAATCTTAAAATATTACTCAAATATGTACTTCATGCAAATGCAACCATGTGACTATGCTCGCATTGACTACATTGTGGAAAAAGATACTGGTATTCCATATTTTCTTGAAGTAAATGCCTTAATGAACCTTGGGCAAAAGGGAGGTTTTGTTGCCAGCTTTTTAGAAAGTGGTTTTAATTCATATGATGAAATTATTCGATATATTATCGATTTAGGACTTTCAAAAGTCAAAAAGTAACTTTTTTACATCAAAATAACGATAAAATAGATAGCCAGGTAGGCATAATATATCCCTATATTCATCTGTTAAACGCATATTATTTTCATTCATAAAAGCATATGTCGTACATATTTGCTCTGCATATAACATATTTCCTCTCAAAGGCTTATTTTTTATTTCTTCTATAAGCCTTTGAGGAAATATCCCATTTGAATATTCAATCATTGCCAAATTTATATTATAGAACTGTTTTGTTCTAGGTACAGGTGTTTTTTCAACGAGTTTCTGAATATCCCGCATAATATAAAGAGCCATTGTTGGATTTACTTTTTCGTAATATAATGCCAAGTTTATCTGAGCATAAATATATGGAGTTTCTGTTGTTCCTGTCGAATACGGAATACAGGAAAAATATGCAGATGGGTCTTCACAAGTATAGCGCATCAAATATATGCCATAATTATTATTGAGATACATATATTTTTCATCATTATATTCTAAGATTTCCTGTGTTTCTTTGGCAATTGCATCTAATTTTGCTATGGCACTATTATCAAAGTTATGCCTCATAAGATAACAGAGGTAATTGGAAACTGTACGATTGTAATTTACAGGATCTTTTAATTTAAAAGCATATAAACATTGCTCATAGTTTTGCACTGCAACCGATACATCATCTATATAATAGGAAATATTTCGCAGTAGATAAAGATAATTTTCGCAGTCTTCATAATTCTTATAATAATATTTGTTTAATTGGGCAAAAAAACATAAATACTTTTTCGAATCATCAGAATTCAAGTATGCCACGAATAATACTGCTAATAAAAGGCATTTTTTCTCTCGACACTTTGTAGTTTCTACAAGTATTTCTAATTGTTCAACATATTTATTTATATGCAGTCTTTCACACACTAACGCATTTGCTATTTTATAAGAAAATTTTCGGGCAAAATTTTTGTGTATTTGTAAAAGGCGAAATGGTTTATCATAAATTCCATTATTATAATAAATTCCACACACATACATTAATTCATTTATATCTTCAAAATAATTTAATTTGTCTAAGTAATTAAATTCAATACAGCTATTTGATACTTGTTTACGCATTAGTGCAAGAATATATTTTTTGCTATGCGAATAATCATGTTCTAAATTATCAATAGCAAATTTTAATAAATCAATTGATAAACTTTCTATATGACAATCCATTACAACAATAGTATCAGTAATTATTTTACTTTTTTCAGCATAAGTAATATTATTAATATTTTCTAAACCATAATATTTATCTAAATAGTACGATTCTTCTGTATTAATATTATAAGTTATTTTATGAACAATATTTAATCCAACTGCACTGGTGCATCTTTTAGCTATATCTTGATTTGACTCCTCCATTGTCCTTAGATTTTGCCTTTTCAGTATATTAAATAATATTTTTTCAGGAATAGGCGTGTTAATAGTAAAAAGAACCTTTAATAAATACGTGGTTTTATCATCAATATGCTCCATATTGATAGCAGTCCCATATATCCTTGACATAATTATATGAATATTTCTGTCATGAATATCAAAAAAAGGTATTAGACTCTTGTCAAATTTTTGACCATAGCATTCATACAAAGCACATATCAATTCATCATCTGGACGCGGAAAACACATGGAAATTGAAACACACTCAGAAAGTTTCATATCAGAAATAAATTTAGCATTTTCTTGTGGCTTGCTACAATTAAGCGCGAATAGCACTTTTAAATGATAATCACTAATAATTTTAGCTAAAAAAGCCCTATCAAACGATTTCATTTCACATGGATCGTCGATTAATAAATAAATTTGTTTGTCTAATTTTTTATGTATTTTTTTAAAAAAACTATCAATGGCCTTCTCTGTCTTAAAATCATCAATATGATTTTTATCAGAATCGATAGTATCTGCTATTGATGTCATTAATCCATTAGCCACAGAACCAATACCTTGCAAAAAAGGAATCATATCTAATGCGTATAAGCATGACGTAATTACATCAACGATAATATCACCGGTACTAGTCTCTCGTAGTAGTTTTGTAATCTTATTACTTTCATATTTATCATTTTGTGAAAATAATGTCACTTGCCCAATTATTTGTTTAGATAATGATAAATCAGACTTTCCATCAATGTAAAAACACACAGAATTTTCATTCCATAACAGTTGCATTGTTTTTTTCAAGAAATGTGATAATCCACTTTTATCCATGCTTTTAAACATAACTAAATTGTAATCAGATAAACTTTTAGTTATTGTTTCAAGTTCATTTTCTCTTTTGACAAATTTGAATTCTGCCATATCTTCACCTTTATTATCTTTTTTCACTTAATCGTATCCTTTATATGTAAGATAACTTCTAATTATCCTGTAATTATTGATTCAATAATTTGTAACAGAAATGATTAACAAGAAATCTCAAATAAAAATTGGGGGAATTTGATGTTCCTATAATCAGTTGGAAATATTCATGTTTCTCCGAGGATGCTTAGATGCTAATATATCTTTTTGTTTTGACATAGTTACATGTGTATATATTTCGGTTACATTTATAGAACTGTGTCCAAGCATGGTTTGAATATAGCGTATGTCAACGTCTTCTTCGAGAAGCTGCGTGGCAAAAGTATGGCGGAACATATGTGGCGTAATATGGTAGTCGATGTCAGCAATTCGACAATATTTATTGATCATATCTCTTACAGACTGATCAGACAGACGATTTCCAGTATTGTTTACAAAGAAATATCCGCAGGCACTTATCTGAGAATAGTATTCAGTATAATATTGGTTAAGGATGTTTAGTACATTAGGGTCACAGATGTGTATGAGACGTTCTTTAGATCCTTTTCCATGGATTAAAATTATATTGTTCTGCAAATCCATGTTCTGTAATAAAATAGAACAAAGCTCTGAAATTCTGATCCCTGTTGCAAAAAGTAATTCAAGTACGGCAATATCACGTAGTGTTTTTCGTTTTTGGCATTGGCTTGTGGTTTTATGATATTTTGCGTATGCAGCATTAAATAGCACTTCTAATGTTTTAAGAGGTATTGTTTTAGGAAGAATGACCGGTTCACGGAATTTAATTTGAAGTTTGTTAAATGGATTTAGAATAATTATATCCTTGTATTCCAAATAGTGAAAAAAGGCTTTAATGGATGCAATTTTACGTTTTACACTTTTGGGTGAATATTGTTGATGCAGATTGGTAATATAAGACTCCAAAACAGAGGTTGTAATGTATTCTATTTCAGTTATTGATATTTGCTCTGAGAATTGTCGCAGGTCTATTTTATAGGCTTTTAAGGTTTTGGTATCCAGACGTTTTTGAGCTGTGCAGTATTCAATATAGTTTTTTATACGGGTTTCTAATGTGTTCATAATGGTAATACTCCTTCGTTTTATTTGACTTCAAAAATATATCGCATATTAATATGAAAGTATATAAATAATGAAAAAATATGGAATAAAGATACCAAAATCAAGGTTAATATGTCATTTGGTGTATAAACTATTGAAAAGATTTTTTAAATAAAGATAATTAAAATGATTATATACTGTCTATGTAATCTTATAAAAATTCGTTGCAACTATTAGAATTGCAATGGATTTTTTAATTTCGAAACAGGTTTTATTTGACCTGAACAAAAAGTACCAAAAATGTATATAAAATGTCGTTTGGTACAGAACACATTGAAATAATATACTTAGAAATGATAAAAAATATTTTTAGAATTTATATTTTGCGGAGGAAAAATAAATGGATGCAATTAATTTATACGTATTATGTCAAGCAATTGATCTGGATAATTTTGGCGATTATAAGGATACTTTGACAAAGTCAGGTAATAGGTTAGCGGTAAAGAAAGAGGAAATAATAACTCTGAAATCTTTTCTGTCAGAATTGCTATAAAGGAAAATACAAATGAGTTATTTGGATAATTTTATTTATGGATTTTCAATTCCACAGATATCAAAGGAATTTGATTTATTAAAAATTTATGAGAATGGACCAGTCATAAATATAGAGTTGAAAAGCAGAATGATTGATGAGAAGAAAATAGAATATCAATTAAAAAAGAATCAATATTACCTGTCTCATTTTAAAAAGGAAATTATCAGCTTTACATATGTGATGACAGAAACGGGATCAAAAGTATTTTCGTATGATGGAGTGTCATTAAAAGAAAGTAACATTTCAGAAATACTTTTTTCTATTTGTCAGGACGGAGAGTGCTATCACAAAGATATAGAAACACTATTTAGGGCTAAGGATTATTTGATTTCTCCAATAAATACACCAAATTTGTTTATTGATGGAAATTACTATTTAACAGATCAACAAGAAAATATTAAAAATGAAATTTTAAAGAACATTGCAGATGGAAAAAGAACTATATGGGGGATTACAGGTGGAGCCGGTACTGGAAAGACACTATTACTTTATGATATAGCTAAGCAATTATCTAATGATAAGAAGGTATGCATTATTCATTCTGGAATGTTGGCTAAAGGGCATAAATTTATTGGTGAAAAAATAACTAACATTGATGTTATTTCAGCCAGAGATTGTAATTTGGAGAAGATATTGGAATATGATTGTATTTTAGTAGATGAATCGCAGAGATTATATGAAATTGATTTTAATAGTGTTATAACTGCATTTAAGAATTTTAATCGAACATGTATTTTTGCGTATGATTTTTATCAGGTTTTATCATGGAAAGAAGAAAAATTGAATATACCTGACAAACTAAGAAGTTTGGATTGTTTCTGCGAAAAACATATAACAGAGAAAATACGAACAAATAAGGAAATTGTTTCATTCATAAAACATGCTATATACCTAAAAAATAAACCAGATGATAATATAAAATATGATTGTATTGACATACTTTATGCTATAGATTATGAATGTGCAACCTCAATAATAGAACATTATGTTTATAACAAAGGGTATGAATTTATTGCATATACACCATCACGAGTAAGCTCTGTATTAGACTATTTTAAAGGCTATAAGAATACACATGAGGTTATAGGACAAGAATTTGATAATGTAATTTTCAATATGGATGATAATTTTCAGTATGCTGAAGATGGGCATTTACAAGGAAAAATGCATCCTAATCCAAATTACATTTTTTATAAATTATGGTTTCAAGGCGTATCGAGAGCAAGAGAAAAATTATGTATTCTTGTTATTGGAAATGAGGAATTATTTAAGAAATTGCTTTCTGTAAAAAATAAATTTAAGTAGTATGAAACTACAGTACTTATCAAGTTAGATATAAAAAATATTAAATACATATAAACAAATTATAAAACCTGTTTATTGACACGATATACTAAAATTGACCAGAAATGACTAAAAAGTGTCATCTCATGTAAAGTGTATTGAAAAAGAACGAAAAATAACGATAATTAAAATTGTCATTGACTTCATGCAACAATAATTATTGTTATGTAACTTGTAAATTTATTATTTGGGAGGATTGCTTATGTTAAACAAATTGAAAAAAGTAGTGGGAGCAACAATGTTGACGGGAATGATGGTTTATTTAATGGGAACTATTGTTACTTATGCAAATAACTATCCAAACACACCATTTGAATTTAACTTTAATAATAGTCAATGCTATACAACAAAAAGGGATAAAACAGATACAAGTAAAATGTATATGAAGTGTACCTCGATAACAAGTGGAACATCATATACAGCCCATGCAGTAGGCTATAATGAATATTATGATAATGTTGCTCATGATTGTTCAAGAGGAAAGACATATAAGTTTAATTCAAAGGATCAATATTATTATATGACAAACTGGGTTAGAGAGAATGGATATAAGATTGGTGCAATTGCAGCTAATCCTGATTATGGATATAAGTTTTCAGCAACTGGAAATTGGAGCCCAGACAATAAGAATAAGTACTAAAAATTGGAGCAGGTGCGCTAAAGTGCACCTGCTAGTTTGACTAAGCATTTTACAACTATGACACAACACAAGTCTATAATTAGTACAACAAAGCGAAAGGAGAAGAAACTATGAAGAAGAAAAAAATTACAGCAATAATGGCAGTGATCATGATGGCAGCGGGGCTTTCAGCATGTTCACGATCAAATGCCAAGCTAGAGGGAAAATCCGGTATTGTAAAGGATGAGGCTTCAAAGACAGAAGGTGACACCGGTGTAGTAGACCAGGCTCCGGCTACGTATGTGCAGGATGCGGAGTATGTTAACAAAGACGATATCGTGTCAGTTGATGATACAATTGAGATAAATGGAATTACTTATAAAATTGAAAAGTACGAGCATACAACGGAGTTTGGAAACAGAAATAAGGATACTGTTGCAGATTTTTTGAAAGATAGCTGTGAAGGAAATATAGATGAAAATTATAACCTGAGCAATGGCTATAGTTATCTTTTTATAACGTTGACAATCACTTATAAGGATGGAGATGATAAGCAGATTGAAGGTAATAGAAATGTGGGTGTTCTGTATGCCATCAAGGATGATATGGAGAGAATACAGGAAAACTCAGATTGTGTATATATAGACAACTATTGGCTTGGAGGAGATGAAAGTGATGTATATCATTATGTTTTAGGCAAAGGCGAGTGTATTACATCAGAGCTTGGATATATTATTCAGGATGAGGGAATACCTGAAGACTCTAAGTATATTTATTATTGTATAGAGGGTATAGATTCAAAAACCAATGATAAGGTGCAAAAATATTTTAAACTGGAGCTGTAGTTATGAATAGAATATTTAAACTCGAAATAAAACGTGCTTTTAGAAATAGATTATTTGCTGCCACATTGTGTGTTGCGTTTGCAATATGTGTATGGCATTTTATGGAAAATGTGTGGATATGGAGGATGTATGTTTACTACGACACGTATCCATTGTCTGCATATGAGAAATGGATAGGTGCGGATAATGCAAGTGTGCAGCCGTTGCTGCTTTATCTGATAATGCCTGCTTTGTGTGCCATACCGTATGGCAGAAGCTTTTATTTTGATGTTAAATCAGGGTATGCTGCCCAGATCATATCAAGAGGAAAGAAGAGCGATTATATAAGAGCAAAATATGGAGCTGCATTTGTAAGCGGTGCGCTTATTGGAATGATACCACTGGTGTTTGACTTTATGCTTACTGCAATGGTATTTCCGATGGTAATACCACAGGTAGGAACAGGCACATTCCCGGTAGCGGCAATGGATATCATGTCAGGGGTATTTTATACACATCCACTTGTATACAATCTGATTTTTGTGCTGATTGATGGCTGCTTCTGGGGACTTTTAAACTGTGCGGTGTTGTGGGCTGTTAATTTTGTAAGAAGCCGGTTCTGGATCCTGCTGACACCGTTTATCATATACATATTTGTGTTCTGCATGGTTCATTTTGTAAACAGGGTGAGTTTATCACCGGTAATGTTTCTTAGACCAAGTGCACCGTTTAGAAATGATATCCGGGTTGTGATCTGTGCGTTTATTATCCTTATAGTGGTAAATATTATATTTTACATACATGCGGTAAAGAAAGAGCTTGTTGCTTATGAATAGGAGAATTTTTGCAAATCTGATCTTATATGATATCAGAAAAGGATTTAGGGAAAACAAGATAAAATGGATAGTCGGAGTATTCATATTTGTATTTTTTTCATTTATCACCGTCAGTGATTTTAGTGTAAATTCACCGGAGCTTGGATTTTTGGCATACTTTACAAATATACTTCAGGGTATGCCGCCATACATAAAGACAGATGACAGCGTATTTACCATTCCGGTGTCGTGGTTTTTGTTTTATGCGTTTTTATTTTTTATGGTAGGATTTTATCCATTGTCAGATCTGTATGGTGCAGGCAAAAAGACACTGATATTGTCTGGCAGCAGGTTTAAGTGGTTATGGAGTAAGTACATATGGACGCTCATAAATGTGATTATGTATTATGCTGCAATGATACTTGTTCTTGCGGCTGTGACATGTGCAATCGGGAAGTGGAGCACAAAGCCTGATGATATGCTCATGGAAATGGGAATAGATATGCAGCGGTTTTCGACCGGAAATGAAGTGATTGTATGGCTGATACTGCCAATGTTATGCGCCTGTACAATTGCGGTGGTGCAGCTTACTATCAGTATTTTTGCCGGTGCGATCGCTGGATATATTGTTTCAATAGTTTATCTTGTGGTGTCTGTTTACTGGGTGAGTCCGTTTCTTATGGGCAATTATCTTATGATCATCAGAAACAACAGGCTCTGTGCGGGCGGAATGGATGCGGCTGCCGGAATAATAAGCTGCATTATTGTGATGGTGGTTTCTATTGTGTCCGGAAGTGTGTATTTTAACAGAAAGAATATTTTGTGAGGTATTTTATGAAGATAGAGATAGAACATGTTTCTAAAAAGATAAAGGATGCTCTGGTACTCGATGATGTATGCATGACACTGGAAAGTGGTAATATATATGGATTTAAGGGCGTAAACGGCTCCGGCAAGACAATGCTGATGAGAGCGGTAAGCGGACTTATGTATCCTACAAGCGGAACCATCAGTATTGACGGAAAGGTGCTTGGAAAAAATATGGCTTTTCCGGAAAAGATAGGTATGCTTATTGAGAACCCTGCCTTTATAGATAGTTATACAGGCTATGACAATCTAAAAATGCTTGCATCAATAAATAAAGGTGAAGTTGATATAAGCAGGGCACTTGAAACGGTTGGACTGAACCCACAAGATAAGAGAAAGTATAGAAAATATTCTCTTGGAATGAAGCAGAGACTGGGGATTGCCTGTGCCATTATGGAGGAACCAAAGCTTCTTTTGCTGGATGAACCTTTTAACGCCCTGGACAAGGAGGGGCAGGAAAAACTGTCAGAAATCATAAGGGATATGCGTGATAAAGGAAGCCTTATACTGCTTAGCTCTCACGATAAGGATGAGCTTGAAAATCTATCCGATGTAATCTATCTGGTGGACAGCGGAAGGTTTAAATTGAAGTAACGAGGAGAATTTATTATGAAGCAAAGGAAATCAAAACAAGTAAGACTTTTATCGGGAATGCTCATAGGAATTGTGATGATTGCTGTTTTGGCAAGGATTGTTTATCTGAATTATTGCTATCCATCCCCAAAGGTTATCACATATACAGAAAATGACACTATTAAGCTTGGAAATTATGAGATAAAGCAGACCGGATGGGAGTGGGGCGATGGCAGCCTCCTAAAAGAAAAATGTCCTGATTATGTATATGATCAGATGGATGATGGTTCAGAATATCCTTTCGACAGTGTGCGTGTGGGATTTATAACGTTGTCAGTTACCAAGGTAAAGGACGATACAACATCACTTGACCTTACAAGCATTGCATTTGAAATGGGAACCAAAGGTAATCAGTATGACATGGAGCTGTTTTTTAAATTAAATCCTACTTTGGAAGCTTTGGAGATAAAGCTTAATGTCGGTGAGGAGGAGTCCTTTGTGATACCGTATACAATGAATGAGCAGCAGGTATCAAAGAAAGACTGGGACAGGGTAGATAAGATGAAGCTGTATATGGTGCTGCAGTATTATCCGCAGAAGATAAGGTTGTGCTGTAATGGTTAATAAAAAGTTTATAATTTTTATTAGCACTCGCTATTGACGAGTGCTAATAATAGTGCTATAACATACTTGTAAACAAAAGAAAGCAAATTTCCAAAAGGAAAGTTACAGGTATATAAGGAGGTATGACCTATGTTATTAACAACTACAAACAACAACTTATTTGATACATTTTTCAGTGATCCATGGTTCAATGATCCTTGGTTTGATGACAGGGACGTACAGAAGGCACAGAAGAAATTATACGGACACAACGGAAAGAGAATGATGCTCACCGATATCAAGGAAAGCGATAAAGGCTATGAGCTTGAGATGGATCTTCCGGGATTCAAAAAGGATGAGATTAAGGCTTCTTTAGAGAATGGTTATCTGACCATTACAGCAGAGAAAGGCTTAGAGAAAGATCAGAAAGAGGAAGAGGGCAAGAAGTATATCTGCAGAGAGCGCTACTCAGGAAGCTGTCAGAGAACCTTCTATGTGGGTGACGAGATTGAGCAGGATGACATAAAGGCATCCTTCAAGCATGGAATCCTTCGCCTGGATATTCCAAAGAAGCAGCCTAAACCACAGGTTGAGGAAAAGAAATGTATCTCCATCGAGGGATAATCAGATATTGCAAATGATAAGCGGGCTGCCTGTGCAGTCCGCTTATACTATATGGTGTAATGTATATTGTTTAATTATGATGATAAATTGTTACAGGTAATGTTACAGGTGAATAGAAAGGCAGGTGAGTATAATGGCAGCAAAGAGAGATTATTATGAGACTCTCGGAGTGAACAAGAGTGCGGATAAAGAGGCAATAAAGAGGGCTTATCGTAAGCTGGCAAAGAAGTATCATCCTGATACCAATGCAGGTAATCCGCGCGCTGAGGAGATGTTCAAGGATGTCACGGAAGCATACAATGTCCTCAGTGATGAGAAAAAACGTAAGCTCTATGATGAGTTTGGCTTTGCAGGTCTGCAGGAGGGCTTTTCAGAGGAGGCTGCAAGACAGGCTGCACAGGGTGGATTTGGCGGCTTCGGCGGCAATGGCTCTTTCAGTGGTTCATACAGCTCAAATGGCGGACCATTTACACATCAGGAATTTCATTTTGAGAACGGCTCCGGGGATATGGATGATATTTTCTCAATGTTCGGAGATATGTTTTCGCACGGAGGCGGTAATCACAGTGGCTGGAGTACAAATGGTAACAGTGGATTTACCGGAAATAGCGGTAGCTGGAGTAATTTCTCAGGTGGCAGAAGTTCAGCCGGTCGTAAGGGTTCAGATGTCATGGCTGACCTTACGATTTCATTTGACGAGGCTGTTTTCGGATGTGAGAAATCTATTTCGTTACAGGATCCGTCCACAGGCAAGGTTTCTAATCTGTCCATCCATATTCCGGCAGGAATCGAGTCGGGCAAGACAGTCAGACTTAAAGGACAGGGCAATCCGGGCAGAAACGGTGGTGCAGCCGGAGATGTGCTTCTCAACGTAAATGTGACACCGAGCAGTGAGTTTGAGCGGAAGGGACAGAATGTATACAGTACAATCCGTGTTCCGTTTACAACAGCGGCTCTCGGTGGTAAGGCGAGGGTGCATACTCTTTATGGAGATGTGGAGTGCAGCATCAAGGCAGGTACACAGGGCGGCAGCAGGATCCGTCTCAAGGGCAAGGGTATTTCGAGCATGAAGAATCCTTCAGTAAAGGGAGACCAGTATGTGACTGTTGAGATTTCGGTTCCACGGCAGCTTACACCAAGGGCTAAGGAAGCGCTTGAGGAATACAGGGCTGTGAGCTGATGAATTTTATGTGCTTTATATATGGAAAACAAATTTGAAATCCGCTATACTATAGGTATTATAGTACAGCGGATTTTTTGCTTGATGGGATAATAAGAGAGGACACAAAATGAGCAATTATATAATGGATCTTAGAAAGGTGGTCGGACATGCCCCTTTACTGCAGGCGGGAGCGAGCATTATAATTGAAAATGAAGATGGTCAGGTGCTTCTCGGAAAGCGCACAGACAATCACCAGTGGGGCTACGCAGGCGGTTCTATAGAGCTTGGAGAGACGGTTGAGGAGGCTGCAAAAAGAGAACTTTTTGAGGAGATGGGACTTGTTGCAGACGAGATGGAGCTGTTTTATATCAATTCAGGCGAGGAAACACACTACATCTATCCGAATGGTGATGAAGTCTATAATGTGGAAATAATATACATATGCCGCAAATATCATGGCACGATAAAGCGTCAGGAGGAGGAAGTCGAGGAGCTTAAGTTTTTCGATGTGGATGATATTCCGGAGGATATTTCTGATCCAATCCGGCCTGTATTTCGTGAATATATAAAGATGAGGAAAGGCATGTCTCGTTAAGAGACTTTAAAGCTTTTGTAAGGGGGAATGATGGAACAACAGAGAAAGGGAAGAAACAAGGAAACTATAGTAAATTCAGCTTATATTAACAGTGGTGAGTATAAACGTAAATTTGATAATATAGCAGATAATGCAGAGTTAAGCAGACTTTTATATAAATTAGCTAAGAATATGTTAATACATAGATCTGGAACAGAATTTGAAGATATGTATTGGATTGATTTAGATGAAATTAGAGTAATTGCTGAAGAGACAAATTCTTTAGTAAAAAAACGAATTATTTATTCAAACAAGATAATTAAAAAAATTCAATCATGTAAAAATATAATAACAATTCATTCTCATCCGGATAGTTTTCCACCAAGTATAGCGGATTTTAATTCAAATTATGATCATAATTATGTTGTTGGAATTGTAGCATGTCATAATGGAAAATTATATATGTATTCTGCAAATGAAAGAATAAATGAGGACTACTGCTGACTTGAAAAAGTAAATTCCGGTGCAAGAGTAAATTCCATCGTGATTTAAATTTTGCTGGTTTAACAAGAAATTTTTGGACTAAATCTCTCGTTTTCTGCTATAATTAATGTAACTTATCGAAATTTTCTCGATTTCTAGACATGCTAAATAGGTTACTGGAATTCGGTGTGCTAGACTAAATTCCACCAGCCGCATCTTAAAAATGTGAAAAGTTTACATCCAGTCTGACAGCAGATTTCGATTAGTTTTATTAATGGTTAAAGCGTATCAGCTTAGGCGTCAGATTAACCTTATCTGGTTCAATCGGCTTAAGCTGAAATGCTTTTAAGATATCTTCACCAAGCGTTTCTAATGCAACTTCATATGGTGTCCTTCCACTGAGGATTTCTCGCGGAGTGGAGTTGATGTGGTTTACGATGAGATTCACATCCCATTGTGTTAAGAATTCAAAAGAAGTTCCTTTCGGTAAAACCATACGAAGCATTGTGTGTGCTTGTTCTATAGCGCCTTTTTGTCCGCTGCGCATTGGATCACAATAGTAGATGCTGCTTCTCTGGATTCCCTGAATGCCTGTCTCAAGGCTTACCGGATCTCCGAATTCGGAACCTCTATCAGTCAATATATTTTCAAAAACGGATATAAATTCATATGTGCCCAAGCGCTTCTCTAAACGGTCAAAGGTAAGTCTTACAGCACCTTTGGTACATCGGTTAAGTAAAAAGGCAAGAAATAGCTTTTCTTTCGTAAAAAACAGTGTCAGGAGAGTCTTGTTTGATTCTCTTGAGGAATGGACTGTATCCATTTCCACAAAAGACGACAGGTCTAATGAACAAAAGTCTGAGTAGGTTCTGTGCGTAAAAACAGAACGATCAGTGATTTGTGTTTTATGGCACTTTCGCGGTTTGAATTTTGCCTGTCTTTTCAAATCAATATTTCTTGCTGTGAAGAGTCCTTTGTCAATATATGTGTACATAGAGCGGACAGACATATCCAGTTCCGGATGATTTGTAATGATTTGATAAGGGGATTGCCCCTGCTCAATCAATGGAGATATGATCTGGTCTTTCTGATGGAGCTGGTGCTTGGTCATATTTATTCCAGAACGAGAAGATATCAGCAGTTCACGATATTTTCTATCAGCAGCACGGCCGTTGTAATAGTATTTATGTGCAATCGTGCAGTGATTTATCTTTTTCGTGCAGCCATTGCAAACATATGGCGCTTTGTCCAATCGTTTACATCGTTCTTTTTCAAAGTCCTTGCAGGTCTGATTACATGTAGGACATGAGGCACATTTAATGCCACAGAGAAGGATTTTTCCACAGGCATTGGTCTTTTGACAATGGTAACGATGAATGCAAAAGTTCTTTGCGTTATAAAAAGTACCTTTGTGATACCAATCTGAAAGTCGATGAGCACGGACTTCTTTAGATATAGTTGTTGGATCTTTACATAAAAATGCTGCAATGTCTTTAAATGTAGTCCCTTTTGCCAGTTCATTTTCAATATAGATCCGATCATTTAAAGTAAGGTGCTTCTGGTTTCCTGGTATATATTTACTCATAATGATTCTCCTTCTACTGCTGTCAGAAGGAGTCATAAACATAACATGATTATATGAAAGAGTAAATATCTACTGTGCGAGAGTGAATTCCATCACCCCATTCGGCGGTGGAATTTAGAAATTCATTTTTGGTAAATTGTTAAATTTAGGACATATGCTTAATTTATTGTTAAAACATGTTATACTATTTAAAAATGAAAGGTCTAAATGAATTGATATGATACAAATGATAGTGAATGTATTAGTAAAAAAGCAATCACAGCATCAGGCAATGACAGATGAGGATGAGAAGATATACAGGTATGGGTACATTTTGCTGTGTGAAGTTATTTTGAATTTAATTATTGCGTTGGTAATTGGAATAGTTTATTCAAAATTTAATATTACAATGTTTTTTTTAGGTATGTATATTCCGTTAAGAAGTTTTTGTGGAGGGTGGCATGCAGATAAAATTTGGAAATGCACGGTAATATCGAATGCAATATTGCTATTGCAAGTGTATGGTTTAGAGAGACTATTGAGCCATTTATCCATTGTAGTAATGTTATTGATTTTTTTGCTGAATATGATATGTATTTATTTTGTGGCTCCGGTAGAAACAGAAATGAAAAAAATTAGTCAGGAAGAAAAACAAATTTATAAAAGAAGAATAAAATTAATATTTACACTACATTTAATCATAATGTTAATAATTACATTGGGTAATATTGATGAATTGATATTCAGCCTGATGTTCGTATATATAATACAAAATATAATGTTGTTATTGGAAATAGTGAAACATAAGAAAACAAAAAATGTAGAAAAAACGGCTGACTTGAAATTTTAAATTCCAGTGCAGAGTTAAATTCCACCGCTGTTTAAAATTTGCAATATTTTTAATGTTTATGCGAGAAAAGTTAGCAGGTATCTGCTATAATAAAGCTGACTTCTCGAAAAATTCTTGGTTTTAGGGCATGGAAAACAGACCACTGGAAGGTAGTGTGCCAGACTAAATTCCACTGGTCACATTCAAAAAATGTGAAAAGTTTAATTCCAGTCCGACAGCAGATTTTGAGATTGTTTATTAGTGGTTAAAGCGTATCAGCTTAGGCGTCAGATTGACTTCATCAGGAGCAATCGGTCTAAGCTGAAATGCTTTCATAACCTCTTCGCCAAATGTTTCAAGTGCCATGTCATAAGGTGTTCTTCCGCCAAGGATTTCCCTGGGAGTGGAATTGATGTGGTTCATGATCAGGTTCACATCCCACTGGGTGAGAAATTCAAAGCTGGTTCCTTTTGGAAGGATCATCCGAAGCATTGTGTGTGCCTGTTCAATCCCACCTTTCTGACCGCTGCGCATGGGATCGCAGTAATAAATACTGGTCCGTTGGATCCCATTTACACCGGTCTCCAGAGAGTCCGGGTCACCGAATTCCGAGCCGCGGTCTGTGAGGATATATTCAAACACTGAATTGAATTCAAAAGTCCCCATTCTCTTTTCCAGACGGTCAAATACAAGCCTTACGGCGCTTTCCGTACACCGGTTCATAAGGAACGCAAGGAACAGCTTTTCTTTTGTGAAAAACAGTGTCAAAAGGACCTTCTTTGAATCCTTTGAAGAATGGACGGTATCCATTTCAACGTAGGATGGAAGTTCCAGACTGCAGAAATCGCTGTAAAGCCTGCCGTCAAAGGCAGCTCTGTTGGCTATCTGCTTACTACTGCTTTTTCTGGGCCGGAAGCCCACCTTGCGTTTCAGGTCGATGTTGCGGGCGGTAAAAAGCCCCATGTCCAGGTAAGTATACAGAGTCCGGACAGACATATCCAGTTCCGGATGATTGACCAGGATGTGATAAGGAGACTGCCCCTGTTCAATCAGGGGAGAAATGATTTTATCTTTCTGGTGCAGTTGTCGCTTTGTCATGTTGATGCCGGATCTGGAATCCCGGAGCTTTTCACGGTATTCGCGGTCAGCAAACCGGGCATTGTAAGTATACTTATGCGTGATGGTGCAGTGGTTGATCTTTTTGGTACAGCCGTTGCAGACATAAGGAGCCTTGTCCAGGCGGTTGCAGCGTTCCTTTTCAAAGTCTCTGCATGTCTGATTGCAGGTAGGACAGGAAGCGCATTTGACGCCGCAGAGGATGATCTTGCCGCAGGCATTTGTTTTCTTGCAGTGATACCGATGGACACAGAAGTTCTTGGCGTTATAAAAAGTACCTTTGTGATACCAGTCAGAGAGACGGTGAGCTTTGACTTCTTTTGAGATTGTGGTCGGGTCCTTGCACAGGAACCGGGCAATGTCCTTAAAGGAAGTGCCCTTGTTCAGCTCATTTTCGATATAAATACGGTCTTCAAGTGTAAGGTGTTTTTGATTGCCAGGTATATATTTACTCATAATATTCCTCCGTCTACTGCTGTTCGAAGGAGATATAAAGATAACATTTGTGTATGAAAGAGTAAATATTGACTGTGCAGAAGTAAATTCCACCGCATAAGCGGGCGGTGGAATTTAAATAAAAAATTTGCGGTGTAGAAAAAATGTAGAAAAATGTGTTGCCATATACATAGGAATTGTGGTATGATATTAGATTAATAAAATAGAAAAAGGGGGGGTAGAACCCTATGTATCATGTTGCTATTTGTGATGATGACAAGGTGTTTATCTCATATATTAGAAAAATTCTTAGTCAAGCTAAGGGTATTAATCCATATCAATTTAATATCTATGAGTTTTATTCAGGAGAGGAATTAGTGAATGGTTTAGATACCAACATACATTTGGATTTACTCATTTTAGATATGGAATTAGGCGGTATTGATGGAGATGAAACAGCAAGAAAGTTTCGTGAAAAATTTAAAGACACTGTGTTGGTATTCTGTTCAGGAGTGCGTGCTCCAACGGTCAAATCATTTAAGGTAACTCCTTATAGATATTTGTTGAAATCATATTCAGATAAGCAATTTGTATGTGAAATGAAAGAAATTCTGACAGAGGTAGTAAAAAGGTCTAAAGAAGAATATATAGTAGGACATTATAGAAATAATGTAATTCGAGTTAATATCCAGGATATTTTGTATGTAGAAAATGCAAAAAGAGGTAGTAAAATTACTGTATGCTCAGATTGTGAAGCGGCAAAGTTTGAGGGACAGATACTAGTAGATGATAAACTGGATGTATTGGTAGCTAAGTATTATGAACTTGCCTTTGCACACAGTAGTTACATAATAAATATTGGTCATATTGAAAAAATAGTAGGTAATGAGGTTTATTTGGATAATGATGAATGCTTGTCTATATCAAGAGCATATCAAAAAGAATTTCGTCAAATCTTTACAAAAAGTATTGCGGAGAAATATTAATAAGAGAGGTGGAAAATAATGGGATGGTTGGATTTGCTTATCCTGTTTTTTTGTTGTGTTATTGAAGTTTTTCTGCTTTATGACTATTTTAACAATTTTTTTGAATCTAAGTTAAAAAGAAAATATATTAAAATATTATGTGCAGGAACTATAGGTGCAATTTTTTTGGTTAATATGTTGCAAAGCAGTATTTTGAATTTGATTCTTATTCCTATGATACTGTGGATTTTTGTAACAGTATTATTTGACTCTAAATTGGGAATCAGATTCGCATATTTTATTATGGCGTATAGTGTCATGATCGGTGTGGAATTTTTGTACGTTATATTGTCAAATACAACAACAGCATTGTTGGCGAAAACGGGATTAATTCCTGTGTCAGAATATTTATGGCAATTATTGCTTGTAAAATTTCTGAATTATATTGTATTTATTGTATTAAAACAGATGTCTGCAAAGTCGAAAAAACGAATGACAAACAAACTGTTTCTTATTTATCTATGCGTACCCGTGTCTACTTTAGGTACTATGCTTACCGTGTTTTATTCAGGAATAGATATCGGAAACAATATGGTTTTAAAGATATTAATGACATTGTTTTTTGTATGCATGATAACCGGAAACATGGTATTATTTTACGCATTTCAAAAGTATACGGAAAATTTAAGTAAAAATTCTAAACAGGAATTAGAACTTCTTTATCAAAGAGCTGAAGTAGAGAGATTGACTAAAATTGCTGAGTGGAATGACAATTATAATGAGATTGTACATAATACATCACATTATCTTAAGGTAATAGGACAGTTGGCTTATGAAAGAAAAAATGATGAAATATGCAAAGTGGTAGATAAGCTGAATGGAAAGTTAAACAGAGAAGAAATTTGTGAATACAGCAATCATAAAATGTTAAATATAATTTTGTCTGAATATTCGACTAAAGCAGAAAGTGCAGGGGTTGTTTTTGATGCATATGTAGAACCAGGCTGTATTTTGAATCATATTCCGGATGTTGATCTAATTACCATGTTAGGGAATTTGCTGGATAATGCTATTTTGGCTGCATCAAAGAAGGAGAAGGATACCTCTGTTATTGTAAGAATTTTTATGCAAAAGGAAGGAAAACTTTGTGTTATTAAAGTAGTAAATGATTTTGTGGAAAAAATTCAGGAGGATAGGGGAAGACTGATAAGCACGAAAAAAGAAGCAGGAATCCATGGGATAGGATTGGCAAGTGTTTCAAAGATTGCTGAGCAGAATAATGGATATTTAGAACATTATATTAGTGATGGAAAATTTAATGCTGTGGTAGTACTGGCGGTTTGATTAATATTTACATATTTCAATAGAATGATAAGCTCCTGTTCAGGAAGGTAATAAAAATAAGGATTACCTTCCTGAACAGGGGTTTTTGTTTTTTAGATTTGTAAAATAAAAGAGGTTTATGAAGAGTTTGGACATTAAATGTCGAAATCTGGACATTGTATTTAAATATTTTGAAAATTGGTGTATTGTATCTAAAAAATATAGGAGGATAAATCCATGAAAGTTAAAAAAAATTGGGGTAAAGGTGTAATGAAAGGCTTAAATGCCTTAGCCTTATTGTTGGTTATGCAGACTGCAAATTCAGCATGCATATGGGTGGCTCACCAACCTGAATTTCCAGAAGCGGCTAATAAGTTTAAAATTATTAAGTAATTTTTAAACGGTCGATATAATACGACATTATATTTACCTTGTCAAGCATTAAAGTGGTAAAAATTTACAATTTTTATTAATAAATGCTCAAGAATATAGATAAAGTGTATGAAGAATAGAAGAAAGACAAACATTGTGAGGGGGTATGAGTATATATAATGTCGTATTATGTCATGGTAGACAGCCGTAGAACTTATTTGAACATGAATATACAATGAGACTGTAGTTGGAAATCGTTGAAAGTCATTAAGTAGTAGGGTACGAGAACCAGACTACAGTATTTTTAAATTGTATAGAATTACAGACTTTGGAGAGGGTCTATAAACACTACTACTATATAGGGGGGGAGGTATGGCAAATGGAAGAGTATGTATCACCGTCTATGGTTAAACTTACTGGAGAAGATGAAGCGATCGGTGAGTATGGTCTTGCTGCTATTGTTGTAATCGTCATCGGAGCAGCATGGGCATGGTATTAAAATTTAATATGGGAATTCTGAATCTGCATAAGAAGCTATTTGAGAATGAAATTATGCAGATTCAGTTAATTCCTACATGTATTTTTAGAGAACGATATATAATCCATTGGTTATTTGGGTGATAAATTAAAGTTGAAAAATTAGTTAATGCCTTTTTGTGTATGTTATTTTCAAATGAAAATTTCTCCGCTGGACTCGATCTTGACTGGTACGAACATAAAATAGCATGGCTTTTTGTTAGTTAGCGTACACGGAAAGTTTTTAATAATACTATAGTAATACGAGGAATATGAATTATGGATAAAGAGTATGCTTTGAATAGCAAAATGATTTTAAGAAGAGAAAAGTTTGGCGCTTTGCTTATTAAGAGAGGGACAATTGAAATCTACATTTTTAATAATTTTGGCTATGATATTTTAAAGATGTTTTATGATGGAAAATGTAGTGGAAAGAAGATCGTAGATGCTTATAAGAACAGATTTGCTGTAGAGAATAGTGTCCTTGAAAAAGATGTTGACACATTTATAAAGTTATTGATCAAGAGTGATCTTTTGGATGAATGTATATAATAAAGCTATATAGTTTTTATTGATAGGTAAGAGCCAAATAAGTTGAATAATATCAGACAAGGTGAACATAGTAACAAAAATTGTCCATTATGAGGGCTTTAGCGTTTTGTAAATATTTTTTAATTTTGAGTAAGGAGACTAACTGTTATGGATGGAAAGATAAATGATGTTTTGGGTGGGAGAGGAATTTTGTCAATTGCTCCGAATGAATTATCGGCTCCGATTGAACTTTTGATGGAATTGACTTGGAAATGTAATTTGAAATGTGTTCACTGTATGATGAATGCAGAATATTGCCCAGAAAATGAACCAGAAGATGGCGAACTGACTACAGAAGAAATCAAAGGAATTATAGATAGAGCATGCGAACTTGGTGTAGCACATATCGACTTTTCTGGTGGAGAACCGTTGTTACGCAAAGATATATTTGAAATTTTGGAGTATTCTTCAAAAAAAGGTGTTGAACCTTGTCTGTTATCAAATGGAACGCTCATTACTGAAGAGGTGGCAAAGAAATTAAAGGAAGTCGGTGTATATAAGATTGAATTAAATCTTGATGGTCATACTGCTGAATTATATGATAGTTTTCGTGGAGTAAAGGGTGCATTTGATAAAACCATTACAGCTATTAAAGCCGTTCAGAAGGCGGGGATTCCTCTTCGTGTAAATTCCATGTTGTGCAAGCCACTTTATCCTTATTTTGAAGACATCATTGAGTATGCAGGACAACTGGGCATTGTGGAATTGTGTTTCGTCCCTTTAAGAATAGCTGGTCAGACCGTAGAAAATTACGACAAGTTGGCATATACACCATTGGAATACGCAGAGATGCTTCCGCGCATTACGGACATAAAAATTAAGATGCAGGAAAAATACAAGATGGTTATATTGTTCTTAGGTGATACCGATATTGGAAATTATATCAATCCGAATAGTATGTTCCCAAGTTGTGGAGCTGGTAGGTTGCATTGTACCATCGGTGCGGACGGAAGTGTTAGACCCTGTCCAGCATTTCAGCAAGAGGAAGAGTTCATTGCAGGCAATATCAGAGAGAGGGATATTGCAGATATTTGGCAGAATGCTGAAATCTTTAAAAAGTTAAGGAACCCGAATATTTCAGGTTGTGACACGTGTGAAAACAAATCTTGTGTGGGTGGTTGCCGTGTACAGTCATTATGGAAATACGGAGATGTTATGCAAGGACCAGAACCTTATTGCGAAAAAGTAATTACAAAAGAAATGAAAAAGACACTTTTGGGATAAATATATTGAAGGAGAGAAGAAAATGGAATTACATTCAGATATTTTTTCAACCGATTTTAACTCATATACAAACGGTTATAAGGATGCGAAGGCAATCAAGGCAGAATTGATGAAGGCAGATCTGCTTCCAAATTATTATTCTGCTCCCTTATTCGTTATGTGGGAATTAACGAGCAAATGTCCGAATCGTTGTATTTATTGTTATAATAATTCTAATTCAGAAAAACATTGTACAAACGAACTTACGACAGAAGAAGCCATGGCATTTGCTGAGCAGTTAGTAAAAGCCAAACCATTTTCGGTATGTTTGACAGGTGGGGAACCGACCACGCGAAAAGACTATTTTCAGATTGCAAATTACCTTAAAGAAAATATGATTCCAGTTTCTACGGTGACTTCGGGATATTTGGTAGATGATGAAATGGCAAAAAAGATGTGTGAATGCTTTGAATATGTTCAGGTCAGCGTGGATGGTCCAGATGCAGAAACACATGATAAAGTAAGAGGTGTGGCTGGTTCTTTTGAACGTGCGGTACAAGCATGTAAGTTGTTAAAAAAACATGGCGTGCATAAGTTATCGATAGCTGTTTCTTTATGCAAGTACAATAAAGACAAGTTTGAGGAAATGCTGGACTTCGCAAAAGATTTTTTGCAGGCTGATGAATTAAGAACACAGTACCTTGTTATGGTAGGTCGTGCGGGGGACAATGAGAACATTGAACTTTCGAAAGAAGAGTATCAGGAAGTTATCAACTGCATTGAAAGAAAACAAAATGAATTTATGACACAGGGAGAAGCGTTCAAAGTGTTGTGGGGTGATCCGTGCGTTCATATCCTAATAGGTAAAGAAATGTCCAAGGTAACATTATTGAGACTCACATCGGAAGGGAGATTTGCAATTAGTCCATATCTTCCGTATGTAATGGGTAATGTAAGGAATAGTACATTACAAGAGATTTGGACTGGAGGTATGCGAACTGGTTGGGATATTCCATCAATCGCTGAGGCTGTAAAAGATATCGAATCTTTAGATGATGTAAAGGAATTAAGCAAAAAACTTGGAAACGACTATATTGATGTTTTATAGTCAGAAAATTGGAGGAATAGCTATGAGTGAGCATTTGTATAGGGCAAAACCAACTGTTTGGCGTTGGGAGGATGATGGAACCAAAAAATATATTATTTATGCGAATCAGCAAAGAAATTTGATTCTTTTAAATCCTGTAGCTTCTAACATTTATGCTGCAATTCAAAGAGAATCTACAGTTGAGGAAGTTGCAAACAAATTAATGGAAAAATATAAAAACACTGATAGAACTACTATCATTCAGGATGTGAAAGCGTTCCTACAACATCTTGTAGAAGTAGGAGATATTGATGTTATAACAAAATAAACGTGACTTTGTACTAAATGGAACAAGGATGAAAAATTTCGTTTTGAGCATTTTTATGAGACTGCTTGTTGTGATTTTATGTGTATTATACTGAATGACTTATATTTCTATACTTTCATTGTTTGAAAGTGCAGAAATATAAGTTGTTCGCATATAGTAAATATCACCATATTTGACGTTTACTATAATTACAATTATATGGATGGTTTTGCTTGGAAAGAAGGAAGAATATGAAAGTATGTTTGATTTTCCCACCGGTATATTTGACTTTAAAAGAAGTATCCATATGCCCACCTTTGGGAATTTATATTATTGCGAGTAAACTGAGAGAGAAAGGACATGAAGCTACTATTATTCCAAATTCTGTGCTTGTCAATGAAACAAAGGACAAAGAAAAATTACTTGCTGAAGGATACATAAATAACAAATGCTTTAAAAATGAAGTGATAAATTCGGATGTATTGGCATTATCGTGTGATTCATTTAATTATTGTGTGGGTAAAATACTTGCTAAAAATGCAAAAAAAATAAATCCCAATATTAAGGTTATAGTTGGTGGAATCCATGCAAGTTTAGCAGATGAGTGGATTATTCAAAATCGGGATATTGATATTGTAATGAGAGGCGAAGGTGAATACCTTATAAACGAATTAATGGACTATTTTGAAAATGGAGATATCTCGTTGCAAGATATCGACGGAATCACGTACCTTGATTTGAATGGAAACATTGTAAAAAATAAGGAACGTGAATTATTGGAAACTGAGGATTTGTATTCCTATTCTAAAGATCTTTTTGATGAAAAGGATATTAAAGAATATCTATATTTTCCAGTAGAAACTTCGAGAGGATGTCCATATAATTGCGGATTTTGTTCGGTATTGAATAAGCGTAAGTGGCGAATGATACCGACTGAGGTGGTAAAAGAAAATATTGCATGGCTTTCTGGAAAGACAAAGCTGATATCTTTTGTTGATGATGCATTTACGATTGATGAAGAACGCGCCATAGATATTTTACATTATGTCAATGAAATGGATGGAGATATGGTTATTGAATTTGAGGCACGTGTAAATAACCTCAATAAATCACATCTCTTTGAGAATATTAATCCCTCACGTATTAAAAAAATACAAATTGGAGCGGAATGCGGATATGATGAGGGATTAAAAAAGATTGGAAAAGGAATTACCATTGAAGATATTGAGTTAGCTTGTAAAAAAGCAGAGCAAAGCGGTGTTAGCGATAAAATGCTGGCTTCGTTTATTATAGGTTTTCCGTGGGAAACAGCAAAGGAAATGCTTCAAACTATAGAGTTTGCGGAAATGCTTATGAAAAAATATCATATTAAGGCTGTTGTTAATTGGTGGATTCCGATTCCATCGAAATTATGGAATGAGTTCAAACTTGCCGGTAAATGTGATGAATCTATGTTTGATGAGCTGGATTGGATAGAAACTTCTTTCCCTACTTTTCATCCACAAATAAGCGACTCCTTAAAAAACAAAATTAACTTTTTGCTATTTGCGATGAAATAAAAGATTAAGGTAAAACTGATATGACAGAACGATTATTTATAGATGGAATAAAAAAACTTATCGATAAATATGGAGATTATTTCGATAATATTGTTTTTCGGATGGAGACAATCGTAAAGACTTCGGTTTATATAAAGAATTATAAAGTAAATAACAGCGGACAAGAACTGCTGAACGGACTGTATGCTGTAGCTTATCAAGGTGAGAAAAAGTATACAGTCATGTTTGATTGTTTCGATTTGGGTAAAATCGAAAATGCATTGTGTTCATTTTCTGGTGTATCTTGCTCGAGTTATGCTTTTGAAGATGTGACAATTTCTATCGATGATGTATTGTCTGAAGATGTGTCTTTTGAAAGCATCATTGATAAATTGTTGAAATTAGCAAATGAATTTAAGCAAGTGAACAATGTGATCTCTATGCAGGTAGATTATCAAAAAATCTTTTGTAAGTATTATCTTATTACGAAAGATGGCAAGGAGAAACAAGACAGTCGGATTTTCTGTACCTATAATTTTATACCCTTGTTACAAGTAAAGAAAACTATGTTGAATTTGCTTAAGAATTATGCGTATTCAGGTTCGGGCGGTGACATTGATTTTGAGAAGGTCGACATTATTGAAGATGTTTTGGGCGCTTACAGAAATGATTATTTATCAGACTATAAGATTTCTTCAGGAAAATATGATGTGATTTTAGATTCAGAAAGTGCTGCTTTTATGATGCATGAGTTGGTCGGACATTTGTTGGAATCTGATTTGCTTATGAATAATTTTGCAATACTGGATAAGGTGACCATAGGAAAAAGGGTAGCCACGGATAAACTTACCATTGTGGATGATCCGACCCTTGAAAATTTATCTGGATCATATAAATTTGATGATGAAGGAAACGAAGGGAAAAAAGTTGTATTGATAAAAAAAGGTGTTATTAATGCTTATATGAATTCCATGGAAACAGCGAATTATTTTAATCATAATATGAATGGGCATGCCAGATCGGTTTGTTATAATATTGAGCCGGCAGTTAGAATGTCAAATACATATATTCATCCGGGAAATGCAGATTTTGACAATATCATTCATGGTACGAGCCGTGGAGTATATGTTAAAAGTTGTATGTATGCAAAAACGAATTTGGATGAATTCACCGTGTATCCCAAGGAAGCATATTTGATTGAAAATGGAAAGATAACGAAACAAATCTTACCCCCAATTATCCGTGGAAAAGTATTTGAACTACTTAATAGTATTGTAGAAATTGGAAATGATTTAAAATTCTACAATATGGGTTGTACAAAAGGATACAGTAGTGCATGGATTCCGGTGTCTGTTGGAGGTGTGCATATAAAAATCAAGGATGTAGAAATCAGTCAGACGATATTATAAAAAGGAAATGGAAAACAAATATGAGATATTTTATTGATAGTCATGATAAAATATTAGAAATTGTAAATTCTAATGCAAACATAGAATGTTATAATTTTAACAATAGAATTTTGGGAAAGATATTTTGCAACGGGGATTTTAAATATATAAAACATGAAAATTATGATAAAAATTATATCAGGTTGTTGGATGGCAATAAGATGGGACAATGTTGTGTTGCGGGAAATATTTTGTCCATTTCCCAAATAATAGAACGAGCTATTATGTCTGCAAAACATAACAATGATGTTACTTCCATAAGTGTGTTTCCAAGGAATACAGACGATTATCCGACTCCTAAGATTTATGACGAAAACATTGACAGGATGAATTTATCTGATATAGAGCAATATATTTTAAAAACAAAGTCATATATTCAGAAAAAGGCACCAGGAGTTGAATGCGATATTGCGTGTGAGTCTGAGGTGAAAAATATCAAAATTGTAAATTCAAGTGGATTGGCACAGGGATATAAAAAAACTGGCATACATATGTCAGTCTGGCTGAAAAAGGAGCGTAATGGACAACTTTTTACAATTTATGATAAAGCATCGTCATTGAAAATAGACGATTTCCATGAATTTATAGGACAAATACTTAATGAATTAGAATGGGAAACTTTGGAGTTGAAAAATATAATTTTGGATAACAGCTATAGTGTTATTTTAGCACCGAAGATTCTGGGACAGATATTAGTTACGTTATATTCTATGAACAGTTATCAGTTTATTAGTCAAAAGGTTTCACCAATCAGCAAGCTCATAGATAAACAAATTTTTGCAAATGGCTTATGCATTACAGACAGTGGATGTGATGATTGGGCGGTAAATTCTTCTCCGTTTGATGATGAAGGGGTCGCTACAAGAACGACACAGTTGTTTCAAAACGGTTATTATAAAAACTCTATTTCTGATTGCGAAACAGTAGAGAAATATCATGTTTATCCTACGGGAAACGCACGAAAAAAAAACGGATTTACAATGCCGTTCAATAATAATGTTTCTATCATCCTGCCAAATCAGAATGAGATAAGCTTTGGCAGGATGGTTAAAGAAACAAAACGAGGTATCTATATGGCTATGGCCAATGTGGATTGCAATATTCGTGGTGAGTTTGCTTTAAGTAGTAACAATGCCTATATTATAGAAAATGGTGAAGTGGTTGCAAAAGTAGGGGATATCTTGAAATGTTCTGGTAATGTTTTTGAATTGCTTGGCTATATAGACCAATTGAGTACCGATAAGTCTATAGCGAAGGGAAATATGTATTTACCGTATGCATTGATAAATAATTTTTCATTTAAATAAAAGCAAAGGGGATTAATATGGAATTAGTAAGTCGACTATCACAAAATATGTATGGTGGAAAGAGAATTGTTTCCCCAAAAACCACGTTAGATAATATAATGCATTTAATGTCGAATGTAAATTTATTTAAAGTATCAAATATGGTACAATTTGAGGCCTCGATATTTATTGCATATGCAAATATATGTGGACAGAACAGCACTGGGGTTGGAAAAGGAATGAACGATGATTGCGCAAAAGCAAGTGCAATTATGGAGATGATAGAACGTTATTCTGGGCGTACTTATCAGGAATCCAGAATTGTAAGAAACAGTTTTGCCAATTTAAGCAATAAAGCATTAGATCCAAAAAAAATTATTTTTGATTATGATGAGCTATATAATGAAAATGCTGTTATAGATTTTGTGGAAGGATATATGCTGAATAAAAAGACGCCGATTATGGTTCCAGCAGCGTTTGCGTATTATGCATATAATTGTCAGCTGATTGATGGAAAACTTGAGTATACAAAAGGTGGAATAAAAACAGTTTTATCAACGAATGGTCTCGCAAGCGGAAACTGTATTGAAGAAGCTATTTTACAGGGATTATATGAAGTTATTGAACGAGATGCCGTGTTTTCAATGTGGCTGAATAAGATGCCGACAGCGGATTTGGAAAATTTCCATGGCGTTAATGAATATTTAGATTGTATCTTATCGGAGTTTGAGAAAAAGGGTATTGACATAAAGGTCAAATTGATTAAAAATGATATTGACTGTGTTTATAATATTTTTTGTTTCATGATTAATAAAAATTGTAAAAATGATATGATTACATTTGCATTTGGCTGTGGTACGCATTCAGATCCTGAAATCGCTTTGTCACGAGCAATTTCCGAAGTTGGACAAATTGCCGTATCGTTATCCATACAGCGTAAACAGTTAGCAGATGAACGTTTCAGGAAAAATTGTGACGAACAGCATATTGCAACATTGATGAAATTTGATGAATTGAGCCAGCTGGATGAATTATCCTTTTTATTGGACGAGAGCGAGAAAATTGATTTCAAGACGCTTCATAATTATTCGCAGGATGATATTTTAACGGAAATCAATAAGTTGTATGAAGAGCTTGAGAGAAATGGGTTGGATACTATTGTTGTTGATTTGACATCTCCGGAGTTAAATATCCCTGTAGTTCGAGTGCTCGTTCCTGGGATGCAGGGACCGATTAAGCAAGGTTTATCCGGAATTTATACAGACAGATTATTTCAATATCCGGAAAGATTTGGTCAGCCTCGGAGAAGAATTGAGGAGTTAAATACATTTGAATTAATATAATAATGAGGGAAACATTATAAAGATTATAAAGAAGGGAGAAAATGATTATGTTTTCAAATATTACATTACCTGACTATGTACCTTTGCTGTTACCGGTAATTTTTCTTGGATTAATTGTAACTGTTGTTGCATTAATCGATTTATATAAACATGAGACATGTAGAATAGGAAATAAAGTGATTTGGGCTATTGTAATTATACTTGTACAGTGGTTGGGAACATTTGCATATTTTATTTTTGGGCGAGGAAAAGAATAGATGGATGTTTTGCAAGTAGAAAATGTTTCAAAGTGGTTTCCAACAAAAGACGGAAAAAAAGAGGTCATTAAAGATATTAGTTTTAACATCCGAAAGGGGCAAGTGGTAGGTCTGATCGGACAAAATGGGGCTGGTAAAACAACTCTTATGAAAATGATGATAGGATTACTAAAGCCTTCTTGCGGTAAAATTTTCTTATTTGATCAACTAGTTCAATACGGTGAAACTAAAAGCAATGAAAATGTTGGTTATTTACCCGATGTACCAGAATTTTATAATTATATGAATTCACGCGAGTATTTATTGTTATGTGGGAGAATTACTGGATTATCAGGAAGTGCATTATCATCCCGCGTAAATGAAGTTTTAGATATCGTAAGACTAGAGGGAGAAAAAGGAAGAATCGGAACTTTTTCAAGAGGAATGAAGCAAAGACTTGGAATTGCACAGGGAATATTAAATAGACCGAAGTTTTTTATCTGTGACGAACCAACATCTGCGTTGGATCCTGGTGGGCGTAAGGATATTTTGGATATTTTGAATATTATAAAAGAGTATTCTACGATTCTTTATTCTACGCATATTTTGTCTGATGTAGAAAGAATATGTGATGATATTATTGCGATAAACAATGGAAAAATTAGCTTTCAAGGCAGCTTTGAACAAATTAAAGCAAACAATCCAAAGAAAGCAGTCAGATTGCAGCTCGTGAACGCTGGTGAAAAGCAAAGGTTTTTGGCTTGCCTACAGAATAAGGAACATTTTTCTGTGGGTGCTTTGTTGCATTCATTAGAAGAACAGGATGAAAAGTCCGTGATCTTATATTCTGAGGAACCGGTGAAATTACAAATGATTATTTTTGAGTTACTGTTTCAGTTACAAATCTTTTCTCAAAAAGTAGAATTGATTGAACCAACATTAGAGGATGTCTTTATGGAGGCAATTCAATGACAAATTTTATCGTTTTCTTAAGAAAAGAAATATCAGAATTTATGCGGTCTTACAAATTACTCATCCTATTTTCTTCTTTTGTTCTTGTAGGAATTATCAGTCCTTTAACAGCAAAATATTTACCTGAAATTTTGGAGTGGGCGATGGGAAACGAGCAAATAATTGAAATATATCCGGATGCTTCCGATGCGTGGATGCAATTTTGTAAGAATATCACACAAATGGGTATGATTATATCAGTTATACTATTTTCTGGCAGTTTTCCTGATGAATTTCAAAAAGGAACTTTGGTTATGCTGTTTGCGAAAGGATTGAAACGAAAAACTGTTTTGATTTCTAAATTTACTGCAATGTGGTTCAATTTTACATTTGCTTTTTGGTGTAGCTATTTTGTCTGTTATATATATAGTATTTTGATATGGAATGCTTCTAATGTATCGATTAACGGTTCGTTTGCAGCAGCATTTTGCATATATATATTTGGATGTTTCCTAATATCTGTGCTGCTGTTGGGAAGTTTGATAACAAAAACATCATACGGCACATTGCTTGTTGTAGGTGGAGTGGTAGCTGTATTATTTGCATTGAGTGTGTTTGAACCGTTAGAAAAAGTGAATCCGATTGGATTAATACAAAATGAAACCAATTTGATAACGCAGGAAAAGAGTTTCTCTGATTTTACCAGTGTATTGATTGTAACTGTTTTGATACAACTCATTATATTAATTGTTTCATTAATATTTTTTGATAAACAAGAGATTTTGGAAGTCAGATAGGCTATAATATCATTAAATATGCGGAATTGTAAAACAACAAAATTGCATTATTTAGGAAGGAAAAGGTCCATCGTTTTGATGGAATTATGTGAATAAAATGATAACAATTCATCATTTAAAAAAAATATATATAGAAACCATAGCGGTTAATGATATTTCCATACATGTTAGTCCAGGAGAAGTTTATGGTTTGGTTGGAGCCAACGGGGCTGGAAAAACTACTCTGATTAAATCTTGCTGTGGACTTATTTCTTTTGATAGCGGAGAAATCTTGATAGATGGAAACTCGATTATGGATGAACCAATAGAATGTAAAAAGATTATGGCCTATATTCCAGATGAACCGGAAGTATATCCTTACCTCACAGGTTATGAGTTTTTAAGTTTTGTTGCGGATATGTATCAGATAAGCAAAAAGGACAGGAAAGAGAGAATAAACTTTTATTCTAGCCGTTTAGGAATGAATCAATATTTAGATAAGATGATTGGCTCTTATTCGCATGGTACAAAACAAAAATTAGTGATTATTTCCGCATTCATTCATAACCCTAAAATTGTTTTCATGGATGAACCTTTTGTGGGATTGGACCCCCAAGCTACGTTTGTTGTAAAACAAATGATGCGAGAAAAATGTGATGAAGGGGGAGTCGTTTTTTTCTCTTCCCATGTTCTTGAGGTGGTTGAAAAATTATGTGACAGAATTGGTATCATACAAAAGGGACAAATTGTTAAGGAAGGTGTCGTCAAAGACATGGTGGAAAATACAAGCTTAGAGGCAATCTTCTTGAATCTGGAGGGACAAAATGCTGACATCTCTAGTGAAAACGAGAATTAAAGTACAGTTTGCTACACTGTTTAAGGGATTAAGATACAATAAAAGGGGGAAATCGTTAATAGCAATAATTATTATTCTGGCTACTCTTTTATCTGGATATATTTCTTTGACATGCGGTTTTTTGTTTAAAAGCATTATTTTGATTTTTAACGCATGTGGGAGAATGGGTGATTTCTTTTCTATAATATTTTTTATGTATTTTGTGGTCAGTTTATTGGCAACTTGTACAATTGTCAATTCGCAATTATATGATTCCAAGGATAATCATTTGTTATTTGCCATGCCCATTCCTACGAATTACATATTGATTAGTAGAGTAAGTGTAGTTATAATGGTGGATTACATTATTGACGTATTAATGCTAATCCCTGCGGTGGCTGTTACTATAATGTATAGTGATGTTTCGGATGTTTCGATTATTCTGTTTTCACTTTTGTTTTTAGTACAACCTATTTTAATTGTTTCTATATCTATGCTAATAGCAGCTGGAATTGAATGGTGTAAGATAAAATTGAACAATGATAGTATAGCTACCATTGTTCTAGTTGTTGCAATTGGCTGTTTGGTTGTTACGCTGATTAAGCTCTATTACGTAATTTTAACATCTAAAAATGGTATCATTACTTCTTCAGTTTTTGGGGTTTTATCTGTATTCTTATCACTTGGGAATGCAATAATAAAACAAAATGTTGTCGAAATAATAAGTGTTATTGCAATCCATGTTATTGTATTTGCAGGTTCATTTGTTTTGATAAGCAGAACTATGTTATACATCATTGTACATAGTCAGGAAAAACAACGAACTAGAAAAGGAACGAAACATAGAGAAAAGAGTCATTCAGTAAAAAGTGCTTTGCTGGTGAAAGAGTGGAGGATGTTCTGGTCAAATCCGATTATTTTCTTTAATACCTGTATAGGATATATTTTGCTAGTTGTAGTAACAGCTATTATTTTAATTAAAGGAGATTTGTTCATAGCTCTATATAAAGAACAACTCCTAGAATTTCATAAGCTGATAAGTTTGAATGATTTGACTTATATAATGCTGATATTCTTTGTAGGACTAAACACGTTCTCGGCATCCTCCATTACGTTGGAAGGGAAATCTTTTTGGATTTCAAAAAGTATGCCAGTAGATCAGCAATACATCTTAAATGCTAAGGTCAAGTTTTCAATATTAATAGGGATACCAATTTTGCTTATATATTGTGTTGCATGTATTTTACGAAATCTTATGACCCTAAAAATGGGTTTATTTATTTTTATAAATTCGATACTAATGGTTGCCATTTGCTCGTATATTGACATATTAATCAACATAAAATTTCCAGTTTTTGATTGGGTAAATATTACAGTGGCTGTGAAGCAGAGCACCGCGACATTATTGAGCATGCTAGTTAATATTCTTGTGGCAATGATTATTATTGGGTCTCATATATTATTATCTATAGTTCCATTAGGATATGGAGTAAGATGTGTGATGGTAGCAATCTTGTTAGTAACTCTTATAGTACTTTTATATTGTTTAACTAAAGTAACTATGAAAAAGAAGTTCATATCATTGGACTAGTGTAGTGACATATTGACATTTGCTGACTACTATAAATTGGTTGTTGAAGGTTTTTTAAAAATTGGTTATAATGAAGAAGAGGCACAAATAAAAGCATTGGAAAATTTACAGATTAATTTTGACATAAAGTTTAAGGAGGTAACAGATTATGATTGCATATGAAAATGACGTATTAACAATACCAAAAAAATATAAGAAAATGTCTGTTTCTGAACTTGAAAGAGAAAAGGCTAGGTTGCTAAAAGAAATCAAAGCTTCTGTAAGTCAAAAAAAACAAGTAAGAACAAATAAGAAAAATATTAATTTTAATTTTTAGATACAAAAAGGAGAGTAGCGATACTCTCCTTTTTGTATGATCGAAGCTTACATGGCAATAGGAGAAGTATTATACTCATATTCGAAGCTATGCTCATAGATATATTCTGGAGCACAATCTATTTCATCATTCATCCATGTAATGACGCCATGCATAATTTTAAAATTTGAAAATATAGCATCATCTTCAAGTGGTTTAAATGCACTACCTGTTAAAACGGATGCATCAAACACTCTTTTTTCACCGCCTGAAAATGTCACAATCATCATTAAATGATCTGTAACTTTTGCATCTGTTATAGAAATCTTATTTGATTTTTCACTTACGTAAGCTATACCATTGACTTCAAACATTGTAATTCTCCTTATAATTCTGGCATAAATCCCCCTTTTATAAATACATTTTGATAATTCAATCATATCAAAAATTTATAAAAATTACAATTATAAATAAACTTTAACACTTTAAACCTTTAAATGAAAAAAGTGCTTGCGCATGTCTTATAAAAGAGTTATCATAGTACAAAACGAAACACTTAGGAGGATTTACAATGGAAAAGCGTATTTCAGGTCACACAGGCTTATTAGCACTCATAGGATCACCGGTCGGTCATTCTGGTTCACCGGCTATGTACAATTACAGTTTTGAAAAACTCGGTCTGGACTATGCATACGTTGCATTTGATATAAAAGAAGACAAGGTTAAGGATGCTATTGCAGCAATGAAGACCTTCAACATGCGTGGATGTAATGTGACTATGCCTGATAAGGTAGAGGCTGCAAAGTACATGGACGAGCTTTCACCGGCAGCCCGGATTATCGGAGCCATAAACACTATAGTAAATGACAACGGCAAGCTTACAGGATACATCACAGATGGTGAGGGATTCGTACACAACTTAAAGGATCACGGAATTGACATCAAAGGCAAGAAAATCACAGTTGCCGGAGGCGGCGGAGCCGCTACAGCTATCCAGGTGCAGTGCGCATTGGACGGAGCTCGTGAGATTACTATTTTCAACAAAAATGATGCCTTCTTCGAGCGTACACTACAGACTGCAGAGAAGATCAAAAAAGCAGTTCCCGAATGTGTTGTAAATGTATACGATATTGATGATACAGCCAAGATGACAGAGGAAATCCAGTCAAGCGATATCTTTGCAAATGCAACAATCGTTGGCATGAAGCCTCTGGATGATCAGAGCGTGGTAAAAGATCTTTCAGCTTTCAGACCGGGGCTTGTAGTTGCAGATGCAGTTTACAACCCTGAGGAGACAAAACTTCTTCGTGAGGCAAAAGAAGCCGGATGTACATGCGTTGGTGGAAAGGGAATGCTCTTATGGCAGGGAGTCGCTGCTTTCAAGCTTTACACAGGTCAGGATATGCCTGTCGAAGACGTCAAAAAGCTTTTCTTTAGCTAAAATTAAATTATAGAAAACGACAGCCCGCGAAATTCGCGGGCTGCCATTTTTTAGGAGTTTTTATAGGTTTATTATTTTAAAGGAGAATTTATAAATAATCGTGACGGGCAAGCACGTTTAAGATATTTCTACCTTCCTCTGTACCCTCAATGATTCTGCGGGCACGCTTGCTGTCTCCGATATTTACGATTTCAACATTGGTATTACTGAAGGCCTCATCAATCTCTGAAAGAACAGGTGTGTTGGCTCTCATACCAAGGCAGATGAATCCGTAATCAAATGGGATTTCCTCAATCTCACCCTCTGGATTCTTTACGATGAAACGGTCATTCTTAACCTCCTGCAGGGCAGTGTTGGTCATCTGTTTTACACCGTATTTTGCCATTTTTGCGTTTGTGTCACACTTTGTGACAGGGTCAAGTCCGTTTCCAATCATTGGAAGCATCTCAACCATTGTTACCTCTGCGCCTCTTTCTGTGAAGAATTCCATCACGTCAAGACCTACGGCACCACCGCCGATGATGGCGATTTTCTGTCCCTTCATATCCTCAGGATACTCATTGATGCGCTCAATCATTTTAAGGACTGTTGCAACATTTGTGCCATCCTTGTCAACGAGATCGTGAAGACCTGTGATAGGTGGGAGAGTAGGTACAGAGCCTGTTGCGTTTACTATGATATCAGGGTTTAAAGCCTTTACCATATCAACTGTTGCTGCTGTATTTTTGAAAACAAACAGGTTGTGAAGCTTGCTTGCACGGTGAATCATGTAGTTAGGGAAGTCTGCAAGACGCTTCTTGTCAGGAATCTTGGAGATAACTGATGCAAGTCCGCCAAGCTCTGCCTTCTTCTCAATGAGGAAGGTTGTACATCCAACCTCTGCTGCTGTGCAGGCTGCCTCAAGACCGGCAGTACCACCACCGATTACAACCACGTTGCAAGGCTTATTTACCTTTGTCTTCATGTAATCCTCACCACTGTTTACGGCAGGGTTTACTGTACAGCGGATTGGCTGGTTGAGACCGATTCTGTGTCCGGCGCATCCGATGTTACATGAGATACATTTTCTGATATCGCACACATTTCCGAACTCTACCTTATTAACCCACTCAGGGTCAGCGATAAGTCCACGGCCCATACCGATGAAATCAGCATCGCCTCCTGCAAGGATATCCTCGGCTACCTGTGGGTCACGGATATTTCCTACTGTGATACATGGCTTGTTGTATTTCTCTTTTACAGCCTTTGCCATGAATGAACGCCATCCGTCAGGTAAGTAGTTTGCATCAATCTGGTACTGGATAGATCCGTTGAGACCGCATGATACGTCGAATACATCTACTTCCTTCTCAAAATACTTTAAGTACTCAAGTGTGTCCTCAAGTGTGTTTCCACCCTCCATGAGCTCGTCTGCACTGATACGGACGAAGATAGGGAAGAAAGGTCCAACTTGCTTACGAACCTCCTCGATAACCAGCTTTGCAAATCTTGCACGGTTTTCTGCAGAGCCGCCGAACTCGTCAGTTCTCTTATTTGTGATAGGTGAAAGAAACTGGCTGATGAGGTAAGAGTGACCTGCGTGGATTTCAACAGCGTCGAAGCCACAGATCTGCGCACGCTTAGCAGCCTCACCATATTTCTTTACTATATGAAGAATCTCATCCTTCTCGAGCGGTCTAGGGATTTCTCCGCCTGCCTTTGAAGGTACGTCTGATGCTGATACAGGCTGCATTCCGATACGTGAGCTCATTGCAGAAGCACCGGCGTGATTTAACTGTATTGCGATACATGCACCGTGCTTGTGAACACTCTCGCAGAGCTTGAAAAGTCTTGGGATGTAGTTGTCCAGATCAATACGAAGCTGTGTAGTTCCGTTTGAACCCTGTGGAGAGTCAACACTTGCATTCTCAACGATGATGAGACCAGTGCCGCCCTTTGCTCTCTGCTCATAGTAGTTTATGTGGAGAAAGCTCATTTCTCCGTTCTGCTCACCGTAGTTAGTTCCCATTGGAGTCATGACGATACGGTTCTTTACTGTCATTCTGCGTACTGTGATTGGCTCAAAAATATGTGGATATTTGTTTTTCATAGTATTTTTCTCCTTAATCTGCTAACCGGGTGGGCACACGGTAGTGTAAATTGCTCTCATTACATTATAGTTTTGTTTCATTAAACTGATTGTAAATATTTGTTATCAAAGGCTGTGATATACAAAGTATGTGATTTTTTTAACAATCAAAAAGTGCAATGCACTCTTGTTACATTCAAGGTACAGCAAAAATGTATAAATGTCCAATGCATCTTTTATACGAAATCTATAGTTTTTGTCTATCAAATGGTGTATATTATTTCTAGACTTTGTTGTGAGCATTTGCCGGAGGTTCGCTTGCCATGCGCTGCACACCGGCAAATAAATATATTAAATACACAGGGGGTGTACTATGAATCTGAGTCAATTGCAGTACTTCAAGGTACTGGCGCAGGAAGAACATTATACGAGGGCGGCACAGATGCTGTCGATTACGCAGCCGTCTTTAAGCCATGCAATCTCACAGCTGGAGCAGGAGCTTGGCACGCGTTTGTTTGAGAAAAAGGGAAGAAATGTCGTGCTGACCAGATATGGGAAGATGTTTCTGCCGTATGTTGAGGAATCATTAAAGGTGCTTAATGAGGGTGTGCAGCGCATTCAGGAGGTCAATGGCAGCAGGCATGGAATCATACATCTGGCATATATATATACGATGGGAAGTGAGTTCGCGCCAAAGCTGGTGCGTAAATTTCTCAATGCATACCCGGATTATGATATAGAATTTCATTTTACGGTTGGAACAACCGGTGAAATTATAGATGGACTAAAGGATGACAAATATGACATAGTTTTTTCTTCTTATAAGGATGGGGAACAGGATATAGATTTTAAGAAGATTGCGAATCAGAAGCTTGTGCTTGCAGTGCCCATGGACCATCCGCTTTCCATAAAGGACAGTGTGGATTTGCGGGACACAATAGAGTATCCGCAGATTTATTTTGAGAAGGGCAGCGGTCTGCGTCCGGTCATCGACCAGATGTTTGAGGAGATAGGACAGTTTCCGAAGGTAGCCTTCGAGATGGAGGAGGATTCGAGTATGGCGGGTCTCGTGGCGCAAGGCTTTGGAATAGCTGTGATGCCTGATATTCCAATACTTCGGTCACTTTCTGTAAAGACGCTTGATATATACAATCCTCCTTATGAGAGAGCGGTGTATCTGGCAACGCTTAAGCAGAGATATTTATCACCGGTTGCGAAGGCATTTATCAGGTTTGTGATCGAGGAGACTGCCTAGCTGCAGCTTTCCCGCACAAACTCTATGAAGCGCTTGATAGCCGGAAGCTGGTATTTGCCTGTCATGTAGCCCATGTATACAGTGTGTGAGAATGACTCATGCGATACGAGGTGGCGTATGCAGATGTCATCGCGGTGAATTGCATCGACATCTGCGACAAGCGCAATGCCAAAGCCCTGCGCCACGAGGGAGGCGATGCCGTTCTCATCGGGTGACTCACATATGAAGTTTGGCGATACATCATGCTTCTTGAAAAAGCTTCTGGTGTACTTGCCAAGGCCTGAGTGTCTGGCATAACCGAGCACAGGATAGTCTGCGAAATCAGTGGCTTCCATGGTATCCTTAAGTGTCAGTGGGTGGCCGGGAGGCAGTATGGCAACTATTTCCTGCTTTATAATAGGAACAAAATCAATACCATTTTCATCTGGCGAGTATGAACCGAAAATTATGTCATACCTGCCTTTTTTTAATCCCTCAATATTCACAGAGGTGATGTCCTGAAAGAAATTGAACGTGATATTTTTATTTTCCTTTTCGGTGAGGAAAGAGCGCACGATAGTTGGGATAAACACCTTTGCAAGAGGTGATACGTAGGCGATATCGATGTGTCCGCCGTCGGTTGCAATCTGGTGCATTTTGTTCTCGGCTCTCTTTACATCGTCCAGAATAGTAGACACGTGTTCTAAAAAAATCTCCCCGGCCTTGGTCAGTATTACATTCCTGCCTCTCTTTTCAAATAAAGTGACGCCAAGCTCGTCCTCTAAAGCTGCTATCGAACGGCTGAGGCTTGGTTCTGTGATATTCATTTTTTCGGCAGCCTGATTGAAGTGTTCCAGAACTGCCGCTTGGTAAAAATAACTTAATTGATTGAGCGTCATGCATAAATCTCCATAAAATAATAGATATAGTCTATGAATTACAAATATTATAGCCTAAATTTGTGCATATTATAACATGATTAGTACAGTAATGCTATTAAAAAATAACAAAATAAGCATTGGAAGTACCAAAAATAATGCGTTATAATATCATTATCAAAGGTTGTTAAGTTTTTAACGAAGTGGGCATCGTTGAAAACATAGCCAAGTAAAATACGAATAATCAATATTATTACATTGAAAAATGAAGGAGATTTAATCATGGCAGAGAGAATCACAGGACACACAGAACTCATCGGACTTATGGCTTACCCAATCAGACATTCAAGCTCACCGGCAATGCACAATGAGGCATTTGCATATCTTGGACTTGACTACGCTTATCTGGCATTTGAGGTTGACAACAACACTCTTGAGGATGCGGTTAAGGGAATCAGAGCATTAAAGCTTGTAGGCTCTAATGTATCAATGCCAAACAAGACAGTTGTAGGACAGTACTTAGACAAGCTTTCACCTGCAGCAGAGCTGTGCGGAGCTGTAAATACAATAGTAAACGAGAACGGAGTACTTACAGGACACATCACAGACGGTATCGGCTTCATGCAGGCGCTCAAGGATAACGACATCGATGTTATCGGAAAGAAGATGACAATCGCAGGAGCAGGCGGAGCTGCTACAGCTATCGAGATTCAGGCAGCACTTGACGGTGTCAAGGAAATCTCAATCTTCAACATCCATGACAAGTTCTGGGCAAACGCTGAAGAGACCGTTAGAAAGATCAACGAGAAGACAGACTGCAAGGCTACTCTTTACGACCTTGATGACAAGGAGAAGTTAAGAGAAGAGATGGCTGATTCCTACATCTTCGTAAACGGAACAGGTGTTGGCATGAAGCCGCTCGAGGGAATGTCTGTAGTACCTGACAAATCATTCTTCCGTCCTGAGCTTATCGTAATTGACGTACCTTACTCTCCACTTGAGACAAAGATGCGTTCTATGGCAAAAGAGGTGGGCTGCAAGACAATGAACGGTCTTGGAATGATGCTTTTCCAGGGAGCAGCAGCCTTCAAACTCTGGACAGGGAAAGATATGCCAATCGAGCATATGAAGGAAGTATTAAACATCAGATATGATGATTAATCAGACACAGAAATTAAATTACATTGAATTATTTTGACAGAAATTAAGGAGAACACTGATGAATAAAAAATATTTACCTAGCGCATTAATCCTTTACTTAAACTACTTTATACACGGAGTGGGCTGCTCTATCCTCGGACAGGCAGTCATCAAGGAGGCTCTCGCTGCTTCATGGGGAGTGCAGGTTATGGCTATTACAGCTATTTCAGCAGCCCTGGGACTTGGACGTCTTATCGCACTTCCGTTTGCAGGACCTTTATCAGATAAGCTCGGACGCCGTATCTCAACAGCAATCGGAAGCGGCTCTTATGCTATCTACCTGATCGGACTTGCCCTTGCATTCAATGCAGGAACACATGGTGGATACCAGATTGCTTATATCTGTGCTATCATTGGCGGTATTGCAAACTCATTCCTTGATACAGGAATTTACCCTGCAGTATCAGAAATCATCTACAAAGCACCGGGTGTTGCGACAATGGGAATCAAATTTTTCATCGCTATCGCACAGATGCTTTTACCATTCGTACTTGGTATGACAGTTGCTACAACAGCAGCAGGACTTACATCATACAACACACTGTTCTTCGGATGTGGAATCATCTACATTGTACTTTTAGTATTAGTAATGATCTTCCCACTTCCTGATAGCGATGCAAAGGCAGAGGGAAAGAAAGAAGGACTTATCGCAAGCTTAAAGCACACACATTTTTCTGTTGAGTCAATCGCAATGATTATCATTGGATTTACATGTACAGGAACCTTCCAGTTATGGCTCAACTGTGCACAGAACTTTGCAAAAGAGAACGTAGGCTGGGCTGATCCGTCAGTTATGCAGTCATACTACTCAGCAGGAACCATGATAGCTCTTATCGTAACTGCACTTTTAACAAGAAAAATCAAGGACGTCAGATTTATCCTTGTTTACCCTGTAATCTGCCTTGCAACAATGGTAGTAGTGTTAGTCGGACAGACAAAGCCACTCATGATCGCAGGTGCATTCATCATCGGATGGGCAGGAGCAGGCGGACTTTTACAGATCGTAACATCTGTATGCAACATGCTCTTCCCTAAGATCAAGGGAACAGTAACAGCGCTTGTAATGATCGCTTCATCACTTTGTAACTACACAATCCTTACAGCAGCATCAAAGATGCAGCCATCACAGGTTATGGTAATGAACATCGTGCTCACAGCAATCGGCGTGGTACTTGGATTATTCGTAAACCTGCGCTATACTAAGATGGTAGAGCTGTCTAAAGAGGATTAGTACGTTACATTATACTGGGGAGTATAATTATCATACAGTCTAATACAAGGTAAGAAAGGAAAAAATCATGAACACCATTAAGGTTAGAGATATTGAAATCGGTGCGGGCGCACCTAAAATCATCGTTCCTATCGTAGGCGTTACAAAAGACGACATCATCGCAGAGGCAAAGACATTTGACTCTATACCTGTTGATATGGTTGAGTGGCGTGTTGACTGGTTCGAGAATGTATTCGAGTTTGACAAGGTTGAGGAGGTATTAAAGGAGCTTCGTGATGCTCTCGGAAATATTCCAATCCTTATGACATTCCGTACTTCAAAAGAGGGCGGAGAGAAAGCAATCGAGCCTGAGGCTTATGCAAAGCTTAATATCAAAGCTGCACAGACAGGATACGTTGATTTTGTAGATGTAGAGATTTTTACAGGAGATGAGATTGTAAAGAAAATCATCGACGGCGTACATGCTGCAGGTGCAAGAGTTATCGCTTCAAACCATGACTTCTTCAAGACTCCTGCACAGTCTGATATCGTTTACAGACTTCGCAAGATGCAGGATATGGGAGCTGATATCCCTAAGATTGCAGTTATGCCACAGAATAAGAAAGACGTACTCACACTTCTTTCAGCTACAGAGGAAATGGTTACAGATTACGCTGACAGACCAATCATCACAATGTCAATGGCAGGCACAGGTGTTATAAGCCGTCTCTGCGGTGAGGTATTTGGATCTTCAATGACATTCGGTGCCGCAAAGAAAGCTTCTGCACCAGGACAGATGGGAGTCGAGGATCTGTCTACGGTACTTGGATTACTTCATAAGAGCATGTAAGAAAAGCTTGTATAAAACCATGCAATAAAATAAAATGGCGCCTCGGCATCTGTAAACTAGGTGCTGTGACGCCATTTTTGAAGATGATAACAAATAGCAATATATAAAATTGTGAATATTTGCGTGGAAAAACAGCAATAATTCAGTTAAATAATACGTATAATTATTCACGGAAAGGGGATATTTCATGAAGAAAATACTGCACTATCTGGATGAATATCTTGAAGAATTTTTAATGGTCATTTTCCTGATTGCGATGACTCTTATCATGGGTATTCAGGTGTTTTCCAGATATATTCTTGGCATGTCGCTTTCATGGTCTGAGGAAATCACAAGATACCTGTTTATCTGGTCGGCATTTTTGAGTGTCAGCCTTTGCACACGTAAATGCATATCCATAAAAATAGACCAGTTTATACAGCTTTTTCCACGAAGAGGAAAATCGCTCTGGAAGGTATTAAATCTGACAGTTGAGTTTGTATTTTTCGTATATCTGATACCGTATTCGTTCATATATCTGAAAAATACAATAGAAAGCGGTCAGGTAAGTCCTGCCTGCGGTATCCCTATGTACTATGTGCAGGCTGCACCGTTTGTATGCTTTATAATCACGGCTTTCCGCATTTCACAAAGATGGTTTGGCGAGTGGAAAATTGTTCTGGGAAAAGAAAACAAGCTTCTTGAGGAGGGCAGTATTGCCTCGGTTATAGAGGAAGCCGTTGTCGAAGACACTTACCGCGAGAAAGAGCTTGTGGAGGATATTGAAGCAATTCATAGTAAAGCTGAAAAGAGAAAGGAGAAATAGATGTCAGCAGCAGTAGTTTTTATATTATTTGTGATATGTCTGGTCATTGCTATTCCGGTATCTATTTCTCTTGGAATAGTGGCAGTGCTGCCGGGCGCGTTTGACTCATCTTTTACAGCCAGTGCCAGCTATGTTATCCGCTCTATGCTCGGTGGTATAGACAGCTTCCCGCTTTTAGCGGTGCCTATGTTTGTGCTTGCCGGAATCGTCATGGCACACGGCAAAATCTCACAAAAATTGTTTGATGTTTTTGTGTATTTTATAGGAAAAAGAACCGCAGGAATCCCATGTGCGGTTATCATCACATGTTTGTTCTATGGAGCGATTTCCGGCTCTGCGCCTGCAACTGTTGCGGCTGTCGGAAGTATGACCATTCCGCTTCTTATGGAGCTGGGCTACAAAAAGGATTTTTCAACGGCAATTGTTGCGGTTGCGGGAGGACTCGGAGTCATCATACCGCCAAGCATACCTTTTATCATGTATGCGATGGCAACCGGTGAGTCGGTCAGTGATCTCTTTCTTGCAGGAATTATTCCGGGACTTTTGATAGGAGCGCTTCTTATGTTTTATGCATATTATCACTGCAAGCGCTATGGAGAGGACAAGGAAAAGATAAATGCAAAGGTCTCAGAGCTTAGAAGTAAGGGGCTTTTTAGTATATTGAAGGACAGTATATGGGCACTGTTGAGCCCGGTTATAGTACTTGGATGCATTTACGCCGGTATAGCTTCGCCTACAGAGGCTGCGGTGATTTCAGTATTTTATGCGCTTTTTGTAAGTCTTTTTATTTACAAATCCATAAAGGTAAAAGAGATATGGGGCATCATGGTGGAGGCGATGAAGACATACGCACCTATATTGTTTATACTTGCCGCATCGACCGCGTTTTCACGCGTGCTCACACTCATGCAGGTGCCACAGACAGTCAGCGCATGGATACTCGCACATTTTACAAATGAGATAGTGCTTCTTATTGTGATAAATGTGTTCCTGCTCATTGTTGGAATGGTTATGGATACCACACCGGCTATACTTATTTTAAGCCCAATCCTGCTTCCTATCGTGCAGAGCATCGGAATGAACCCGATCCACTTTGGTGTGGTCATGATCGTAAACCTTGCAATCGGATTTGTCACACCGCCTATAGGAGTAAACCTGTTTGTGGCAAGCTCACTGACGGATGTTCCGGTCATGCGGATAGCAAAGAAGGCGGCGCCTATGATAGGATATTTCCTGCTGGCACTTCTGCTGCTTACATTTATTCCGGCAATCAGTCTGTGCTTATTATAGAGAAATAGTAACTATTCGGTACAGAAATATGTAATAACAGGTATAAGCAGATTTAATGATGATTGTAGGACATTTAGGCACACAGTTGTAATTGGAGAAAAATATGAGTAGATTTGGCTTGTTTTTATGTAAAAAAGCTGGTAAATATAATAAAACGCGTAAATCGTATAGCAAATATAGATTGTGGCGAAGAACAGCAGCCGTCATGATGATACTTTCGCTTACAGCAGGACTTGCCGCGTGCGGCTTAGCTGGTGAAGGCTCGCAGGCCGTAGCTAAGGATGCCGGGGTACAGCGCTACGCATGGCCTCTCGGCAGCTCAAGTCCTGAGGACACCGTGACACAGATATATGCAGAGAAATTTGCCGATGAAGTGGACAGATTAAGCGATGGCAAAATGAAAATCAGTGTGTATCCAAACAGTGTACTGGGTGGAGACAGAGAGCTTCTCGAGTCATGCAAGGATGGAGATATACCTTTTGTAGTGCAGAACACTGCGCCACAGGTAACTTTCATGAAGGATACTGCAGTATTTGATATGCCGGCACTCTTTGACAGCATTGATGAAGTGCGTGAGCATGTGGACAATCCAAAGTTTATGAAGCTCATGCAGCAGGTCTACAATGACGGTGGCTACGAGCTTTTGGGATATGCAGACCAGGGCTTCCGTGTCATGACAACAAACAAAAAGATAGAAAGCCTTGCTGATTTTAAGGGTCAGAAAATCCGTACCATGGAAAACTCTTACCATATGGCATACTGGAAGGCACTCGGAGCAAGCCCGACACCTATGACCTTCTCGGAGGTGTATATCGGCTTACAGCAGGGCACCATAGATGCGCAGGAAAATCCATATGAGGTAATCGTATCCAATAAGCTCTACGAGCAGCAGGGTTATGTAGTGGAGACAAATCATCTGCCACATCTGATATCTCTCATAGTAAGCGAGGAGTTCATGAAAGGACTGACAGATGAGCAGCAGCAGATTATCCGTGAGGCAGCCGAGACAGCGAAACAGTACGCCAGAGAGCAGTCTGACGAGAGGATTGCCTCAAAGATAAAGACAATCGAGGATAGCGGCACACAAATCATCACCTTAAGCGATGAAGTGCATGAGCAGATTCGCAAGGAGTGTCAGCCGATATATGAATCGATTGAGAAAAATGTGTCGTCTGATATTGTGGATGCATATCTGACACAATAACACTTTAAAGCATTAAAATATTTTGCTTGATAAATTGGTAAAGTCTTGTTATACTATGACTAAGAAATTTGTGGTTATCAAAAATGCGAAATACTATAACGTGAAGTTATAATAATTATAATTTGACGATATTTCGCTAAATATCAAAATCCAATATGAAAACCACACATAAGTAAGGAGACACACCATGGACAAAATCGAGGAAATCCGCGCAAAGATTGGAGAATGTGACGATATAATAATTAAGCAGCTTGCAGTCAGAATGTCACACATTCAGGAGATTATATCATACAAGAAGGCAACAGGAATCCCAATCTTACAGCCGGAGCAGGAGAAAAAGCAGACAGATGCACTTGCGGCAAAGCTTGGCGACAATGAATTTGAGGAAGAGATACTTGATATTTTCAAGTATATCATGAAGAACAGCCGTCGTATCCAGGCAAAGAGCCTTTTCGATTACAATATCTTCCTGATCGGTTTCATGGGGGCAGGAAAAAGCACTGTAGCAGGAGAATTAAAGGATAAGCTCGAGATGGACCGTGTCGAGATGGATCAGATGATTGTTGAGAATCGTGGCATGTCAATCTCAGAAATATTTGATGAGTTCGGTGAGGCATATTTCAGAAACTTAGAGAGCAACACACTTATAGAGCTTCAGAAGAGAAAGCAGACCATCGTTTCCTGTGGTGGTGGTGTTGTCATGAGAGAGGAAAACGCAGATCATATGAAGAAAAACGGCCGTGTAGTTCTTCTTACAGCAAAGCCTGAGACTATCTACGAGCGAGTAAAGGATAGTGACGAGCGCCCTATACTAAACGGCAACATGAATGTTGAGTATATCAGTGGCCTTATGGAAAAGCGAAAGGAGCGCTATGAGGCAGTGGCAGATGTAACAGTTGCTACAGATGGCAAGAATGTTACACAGATATGCGAGGAAATCATTGCAAAGCTTATCGCACTTGATAATGAGCAGGACAATAAACAGGCATAATACAGGAATAGCACAGCACTTATTAAGGCAGCAGCCGGATATCAGACCGGCTGTTGCTTTTTGTTCAAATACTTCAGGGGCGTGTGGCTTGAAATAATTGCAAATATGATGTATAGTACTCTACAATTTAAGGGATACTGATTAAGTATGGCAGCATAACAAGGAGGTCATAATTATGTGTACAGCAGCAGTTTATAAAACAAAGGATTTCTATTTTGGAAGAACACTCGACTACGAATTTTCATATGGAGATGAGATTGCGGTAACACCGCGAAACTATGTGTTTAATTTCAGGCATTCGGGAAAGCTTGAAAACCATTATGCAATCATTGGAATGGCACATGTGGCAGGTGACTATCCTCTTTACTATGATGCTATAAATGAAAAGGGGCTCGGTATGGCAGGACTGAATTTCGTGGGAAATGCAGCGTATGCGGCAGCAGACGAAAACAGCTCATGCGAGAATGGCACATGCGGCATTGCAAAGACAAAGGTGGCACAGTTTGAGTTTATACCGTGGATACTGTCACTATGCGCTACGGTAGCGGATGCAAAGGAAAAATTAAATCGTATTTTACTGGTAGATACACCATTTAGCAGTCAGCTTCCGGTTGCACAGCTTCACTGGATTATAGCCGACAAAAATGAGTGCATTGTGGTGGAGTCGATGGCAGACGGTATGCATGTTTATGACAATCCGGTAGGTGTGCTAACAAACAATCCACCATTTCCATATCAGATGGCTGCACTCAATAATTACAGAGGCTTATCCACAAAGCAGCCTGAAAATACATTTGCACCGGGAGTGGAGCTTAGTGCATACAGCCGCGGAATGGGAGGCCTGGGACTGCCGGGAGATTTATCATCGCAGTCACGCTTTGTACGTGTGGCATTCACAAAGCAAAACTCCAAATCGGATGACAGTGAGAATGCAAGTGTGAGCCAGTTCTTCCACATATTAGGCTCTGTGGACCAGCAGAGAGGTCTGTGCGAGGTGACAGAGGGCAAATATGAGATTACGCTCTACACCTCATGCTGCAACTGCGACAAGGGAATCTACTATTACACCACATATGACAATAGCCAGATCACAGCGGTAGACATGAACAGGGAGAATCTTGATGAGAAGCTGCTTATCAGGTATCCTGTTATTACGGAGGGAAAAATTTGTTGGCAGAATTAGACAATCTGTTTGCGCTGCAGGATAAAAATTACAGGGAATTTCATGCGAGGCTTATGCCCAATATTGAAAAAGAACGCATAATAGGAATAAGAGTCCCGGTGCTTAGAAAGTACGCAAAGGAGCTTGCTCGTGGCAGCAGGCTCTTTTTGTCGGTTCAAAAAGAGAAACGGTTCTGTAATACAGTGAAGGAAAATGACTGTGACAATGTGGAAAAGTTTCTAAATACTCTGCCACATTACTACTATGAGGAAAATAACCTGCATATGTTTCTGATTATGCAGATGAAGGATTATGATACGGCATTGGATTATCTGGAAGCATTCCTGCCATACATAGACAACTGGGCGACCTGCGACAGTGGTGTGCCGGCTGTGTTCAAAAAGCACAAAAATGAGCTTCTTTTGCATGTATATGAGTGGCTGGATTCGGATAAGCCCTACACCGTCAGGTATGGCATTGGCACTTTGATGCGCCTATATCTCGATGAGGATTTTGATATAAAATATGCTTTAGATGTGGCAAAAATTCGTTCCAAGGAGTATTATGTAAACATGATGAAGGCGTGGTATATCGCTACGGCACTTGCAAAGCAGTATGATGCAGTGCTGCCGATACTGCAGGAAAGGCTTATGGATAGCTGGAGCCACAACAAGGCGATACAAAAAGCTCGTGAGAGCTATCGTATTACGCCACAGCAGAAGGAGTATCTAAGCACATTAAAGGTTTAATGAAAAGAGACAAAAATTTATGAAAATAAAAAGCTTATTTGAATCAAAATTTATAAAGGTGTTTGACCTTCAGTACCAAGAGGACAGGCATTATTATAATGCCACAAGGAGAGCTGAAGAAGACCTTGTGGCCGCCAAATCCACAGAGGAGTTCAAGAAAATGCTTCCGGATGCGGTGAGCTGCGTGGTGATATGGAATCCGTCAGATGATGACGAGAAATCAGGTCATGAGCCATGTCTGTTAATGAACCGCGAGTTCCGCTATCCGACAGGTCAGTACCTGCTCAGCGTACCTGCAGGGCTTATTGACCCGGAGGATTGCACCGTGGATAAGAATAATACAGCGCCACTTATAAAGACTGCCATGCGTGAGCTTCATGAGGAGACCGGACTTAAAGTAACAGAAGAAGATGAGGTTTCGATAATCAATCCATGTCTTTTCAGTACACCGGGCATGACAGATGAAAGCAATGCCCTTGTAAAGATTGTACTTAACCGCGATAGCCTTAATGGAATGTCGCAGGAGGGCGCAGTGGGCGGCGAGCTCTTTGACGGATTCGACCTTCTGACTAAGGCGCAGGCGAAGAAGATACTTGAGGATGGAGTGGACGAGCACGGCATATACTATTCTGTGTATACATGGGCTGCACTCACATATTTTGTGGCAGATTTGTGGAGGTAGATGTGGAATGTAGCATGGTTAGCTCTTAGAGAGCATATGGCCGCATGCCGGGTTAACCACGCAGTGGCATTTAAAATACGGAGGAATAACATGAACGATAAAAAATACTCGCTGCGCCCATATCTGCTTGCATACAAATGGCACTATGCAATAGGCATTTTTGTGCTTCTTGCAGTAGACCTTGCAAATCTGTACATTCCGCAGTTTATTGGGGAGATAATCGACGGAATCACTGCAGGAAAGCTTGATATGGCGGGCGTGGGCGGCATTATATTTAAGATATTGATAACAGGTCTGATAATCATGGCGGGGCGCTTTGGATGGAGATATTTCATCATAGGAGCATCAAGAGGAATAGAATACAGACTGCGCGATGATATGTTTTCACATATGGAGACACTCTCGGCGCGCTATTATAACAGCCATAAGACAGGAGACCTGATGGCATATTTTACTAACGATTTACAGGCTGTCAGGATGGGAACCGGAATGGCTGTCATCACCGTGTTTGACGCGGTAATCATGACGGTGATGGTGCTTGTCAAAATGGTAGTATACGTGGATTTTAAGCTGACATTATTTGCTTTTATTCCACTTATTTTCATTGCAATCGGCTGCTATTTTTATGGAATAGAGTCAAAGAAACGTCAGGTGAAAAGGCAGGATGCTTTCTCTTATCTTTCTGACAAGGTGCAGGAGAGCATTGCCGGTATCCGCGTGGTCAAGGCATTTGCGCAGGAGGAAGAGGACTTTAAGCAGTTTGAAAAGGCTTGCGAGAACAGCAGGGAGAAAAATCTTGCCGTGGTAAAGCTTCGCGCTGTCTTTGGTCCGGCGCTTGATGCCGTAATCGGAATAAGCGTGATAGTGACACTACTTGCAGGCGGCAGGATGGTGCTTGACGGACAGGTTTCGATAGGTCAGTTCGTGGCATTCAACTCATACATCGATATGCTTGTGTGGCCTATGATTGCGGCAGGCGACTGCATCAACACATTTTCTCAGGCGGCTGCGGCATGGGGCAGAATCCGGACTATTTTCGAGGAAAAGCCTGATATTGTCGATATGGTGCCACCGGAAAATGTAATAGAAAATGATGGCATGGCAGGCAGAAATACAGATAATTTAGCTGAGGGTATTTATGATAAAATACAAATACATGGCGATATACAGCTTAGCCACCTCAGCTTCACATACCCTGACGGCACCAAGCCGGTGCTTTCAGACGTGAGTATACATGTGAAGCAGGGCGAGATGCTTGGTATCTTAGGACGTACCGGAAGCGGAAAATCATCACTTGCCGACCTTTTGCTTAGAGTCTATGATTGTGAAAACGGCATGATACTTTTGGATGGACGCCCGATAACAGACTATCCGCTGGCGGTTTTACACCGTGATATCTCATATGTGCCACAGGAGAATTTCCTGTTTTCCGACACACTCGAGGAGAATATAGCATTTGGTCTTGAGGACAGGATTGCCGACAACCCGGCAATTCTTGATGCGGTAAAACAGGCTGCAAAGGACGCGTGTATACACGATAATATCATGGGCTTTCCGGATGAGTACAAGACCATGGTTGGAGAGCGCGGAGTGACACTTTCGGGAGGCCAGAAGCAGCGAAGCTCGATAGCCAGAGCACTTTTAAAGGATTCTGCAATCCTTATACTGGATGATTCACTTTCTGCTGTCGATACCGATACAGAGGAGCAGATACTTGAAAACCTCATGGAAACCAGACAGGGCAAGACAACCATAGTGATTGCCCACAGGATTTCCACACTGCAGAAGGCTGACCATGTGGCAGTGCTTTCTGACGGAAAACTGACAGAGTATGGCACTCCTGAAGAGCTGCTTGAGCTTGGCGGTTTTTACGCTGATATCAGCCATAAGCAGCAGCTTGAGAGTGAGCTTGGCAGTTAAAGTGCTTGAAAAGAGTTGCTATGCAGATTTGACGATGAATAGTTACGAAATAACAGAGAAGATTATAGTATGAATTCGAGTGAAAATATAAATAAAAACGAAATGAATAAAAAAAGCTCCACAATGCGCCTCATAGCCTACATGAAGCCGTATGCCCACTGGGTGATTTTTGCCCTTCTGCTGGTGCTTGGACTGACAGCCTTTGACCTTTACAGGCCGATGCTGGTGGGTGATGCAATTGATGCTTTTGGAGCAAATGGGGATTATGATGTAATAATTGCTACAGCTATCAAATATGCGGTTGTACTTGCCTTAAGCTTTGCATTCAACATCGCTCAGACCTGGATACTGCAGAAAACAGGCCAGAATATCATTCTTCAGATGAGAAAAGACCTCTACAGACATATCCAGTCTCTTGGCAGCAGGTATTTTGATATCACGCCGGTTGGAAAGCTTGTAACACGTGTGACAAATGATGTTGAGGCTCTCAATGAGATGTATTCGGGCATTCTCGTACAGCTTTTCAGAAATATTGTAAAAATAGTGGGACTTGCAGGCGTCATGCTCGTGCTTGATGTTAGGCTTGCTGCGATATCATTTGTGCTGATGCCGCTTGTAATTGGGCTAACGGTGCTGTGCCAGAAAATTGCCAGAAATATTTACAGGCTTTACCGTACGCGCCTGACGGACATCAATACATTTTTGTCCGAGCATCTTTCGGGAATGAAAATTATACAGATATTTGGCAGACAGGAGCGTAAGTTCGAGGAATTTCATGATAAAAATACAAAGCTCTACAAGGCTTTTTACAGGGAGATGCTTATGTATGCGGTGTTCCGTCCGCTTATCTATATTCTGAGCATTTTGTCACTGATGATAGTGCTGTGGTTCGGAAGCAAAAATGTGTTTGATGAGATTATTTCGGTCGGTACTCTGTATATTTTCTCGAATTACATCAGGTCATTTTTTGACCCGATACAGGAGCTTGCAGAGCAGTTTTCAACACTGCAGTCATCAATTGCATCAGCAGAGAAGATATTTACGGTTATGGATGAGGATGAATTTATTCCTGAGGTCGAAAATCCAAAGCAGCCGGATAAAATCACCGGAAAAATTGAATTTGACCATGTCTGGTTTGCCTACGACGGCGAAAACTATGTGCTTAAGGATGTCTCATTTGTCATAAATCCGGGCGAGAAGGTGGCCTTTGTCGGTGCAACCGGAGCCGGAAAATCATCTATTTTAAATCTTATAGGCAGGTATTATGATATACAAAAGGGACATATCTACATTGATGGCATCGATATCAGACAGCTTAGCAAAAAGCAGCTTCGCAGTGCAATCGGTCAGATGCAGCAGGATGTGTTTATATTCGAGGGGGATGTGGCGTACAATATTCGATTAAATGACAATGACATTACGGATGAGCAGGTCAAAGAAGCAGCAGAATATGTAAACGCCTCACACTTTATCGAAAAGCTTCCACAGGGCTATCACGAGCCGGTCACGGAGCGTGGTGCGACCTTCTCGGCAGGAGAGCGTCAGCTATTGTCCTTCGCAAGGACACTTGCCCATAATCCGAGCATACTGGTCATGGACGAGGCAACCGCCAACATAGATACAGAGACAGAAATTCTCATACAGGAGGCGCTTGAAAAGCTCATGGACGGCAGGACAACAATCATGGTTGCGCACCGTCTGTCCACTATCCAGCATGCTGACTGCATCATGGTCATGCACAAGGGACGTATATGTGAGCGCGGTACGCACAGGGAGCTTTTAGAGCAGGATGGCATATACAGGAAGCTGTATGAGCTGCAGATATCGTAGGTATAATTAGCATAAGCTGCAGATATTATATGGGTAATTTATAATACTGGTTGTATTTTGATGAAGGCAGGGGAAGGTTGGAGTTATAGAAAGGTGACTTGGGATGGTATGGAAAATAAACAATAACTGTCAGATTTTTATAGAAAAAACGGATTCCATCGCAGGCCGGCAGAAGGAGATAATTCCACATGTGTCTGCCTATTATGTGGATAAATACACAACTATTTCAGAAAAAGGTGTAAAAACAGGCAGCAACAGGCTGTGTGGCACAGCAAATCAGGAGCTTTTGGCGGGATACATGCTCTACAAATATCTGGGGATATCATCGGATGAACAGCTTGTCAGAAATGAGCATGGCAAGCCGGAAATAGCAGCAGGATATAAGAATGAGAGCGCAGCTTTTTTTAATCTGGCACACAGCGGCCCATATGTGGTGCTTGCAATATCAGACAGACTTGTTGGCGTGGACATAGAGCATACAAAGCGCATGAGCTACAAAGTGGCAAAGCGTATAATGCGAAATGAGCAGCTTGACAGACTCGAAGGCTTTGAGAATGAATCTGATGCATTTCAGATTGAGCTTACAAAATACTGGACACAGTATGAGGCGATAATGAAGCTTGTCGGTACAGGCTTTTCGGGGGAACTGGATGATAAGACGATGGAGGCTTATGAAAAAAGGGTAGTGTTTCGTGAGCTTGAGGATTATGTAATTGCGGTGGTGATAAAGTAGAGATTGAAAAAATTTCTTGGTTTTGGTAATATATAAGCATGGATTGCGTCTATATAAGTGAAGGAAGCTATTTATGGAAGCATAATGATGCAATTATATATTTAAGGGGGATTTGCCATGAAGAAGATTCAATTATTTTTAAAGTACTTAGTTTTAATGCTATTTTTAATAGTATGGATTATTATAATGTTTTTCACTGATTGTATGAATTCGCAGGCGTTTAAGCTATATTGCATGTTTGTAGTGGGGTGTGGATGTGCATACTCAATCTGGCAGAAAACCTATGTACCGGATGCAAGGTCATATATTGCAGAAAAAGCATTAGCATTAATACTTATAGTAGCAGCTTTCATCAGATTATTATGTTTTTAAAAAATAAGGTCAAAATACGTAACAGACTTTTCTGTTGCGTATTTTTGGTTAAAAAAATAAGGAGTTTGTTTATCATTATATAACTTAAAGAAGATTTTATGAATGAAAAACTATCTGATCAGAAAATTGTAAGACATTATCTTGACAGACTTGAAAGTGCCATATTAGAAACAAAGAATAAGTATGGAAAACTGATTAATCTTATTGCGTACAATATCCTTTGCAGTAAAGATGATGCTGATGAATGTGAAAACGATACATATTTAAATGTATGGAACAGTATTCCACCAAATGAGCCTGAAAATTTAAAAGCATATTGTTTAAGAATCTCAAGAAATCTTGCTATTAAAAGGTACAGATACAATTCTGCTTAAAAGAGAGACAACAGCAAACAGTTATCACTTGAAAAAATAATGGAGGAGTGTGGGGATATTTTCCCTGAGCAAAGTAACGTAAGTGATGAAAATGAAATTAAAATCATTATCAATAAATTTCTTATGGAGTTACCTTAAAAAAAAGAAAGGTATTTATGCTGAGATATTGGTATTTTTTATCCGTGGAAGAAATAATGGAAGAATGCAAAATGTCTAAAAGTCAAGTGGAAGTCGCTCTTTTTAGGATGAGAAAGCTGTTGAAAGAAGAATTTGAGGAAAGGGGGTATATTCATGGATGATAAGAGACTAGGTGTCATGAGTCTTGCGAAAGATGAATATATTGTGGAGACTGCACCCAAAACTTTTTTTAACAGGAAGAAATTAAGAGCAAAAAGATATATGAAATTGGTTGCGTGTGTGGCAATTATAGCAACTGTGTTTAGTGTTTCACCGATGCGTTCGTGGGCAGATTATATTGTTAAAAAGTTGAAGATTACTATAAATTTTAATGAGAATAATGTCAATATAGGTGATGCATACGAAACTAAAATCACGATACCTAAAGATTGTAAAAAAGTTCGTTAAATTTTTTTCAAGCCTCCCGTCGCTCTAACCAACATATTCAAGAGGTGAAGAGTTTAATACACCGTCGTCAATAGCATTATTTCTTTTTATTTCTTTTACAATCTAAATACAAAAATGTCGAATTCGCTTATATCACAAATCCGACATTTTTCTTTTATTATTTTGGAGAATCATCTAACAGTGTCAGATCATACACTCCAGACTTATTTTTAGTTTACTGATTAAAAAACAACTGTACATCGCCAAAAAATTTGATACCAAATTAAATATTTATTCAAACATATATAGGAAAGACTTAGTTATTGTATATTTGTCAAATACACTCTTTTATCAAAACATATCAAAATCTTTTCTAAATAGTTCTTATCATATTACCGGAATCCAGTTTCACTATTTTCTATAATAATCATATGTTTATTTTGTATTTTGCTAACATCTCCAAATTGGTCTTTTTGCATTTTTTAGCTTCTTCAAGTGCAGCTTTTAATAATTCAGGGTTATTATATACCCTATCCCTTGGAGTCGTATATGATTCTTCGATACACTGCTTTATAAATTCTCTTTCGCTCTCTTTCTCTTTTTGCAAGCATTCCATAAAATCATCATGATTATTTGTGAGTATTAAGACCAGTGAATCGTCAATAAATTTATCACACATTCTAAGAACATTTATTGTATATTCCTTCGCATACTTCACATAAGATGTTAAATCTGTCACCTCAGCAAACACTGGAAGAACTAATTTCTTTGTTATTTCAGCAGACTTCTCTACTACCTCAATCATGTTTTGTTCATTGTACTCAAACCCCATTCCATATTCATAGGTCGGTGAGAACATTTGAAGTTGAAGTCCGGTATAATCAAACGCCCATTTAAAGAGTTTGTCCTCGGTGCAGCCATGTGTCCAATCAGCACGTTTAGAAAAATATACCGACATAATACCTGCAGTAATGGTAAAACCTTTATTGCCTTTGAGCCATGCCGGAACCTTTTTTAATCCAATAAAATAGATCAGCTCCTGATTTACCACCTTCACAAATCTTTGCAATTTAGAGCACCATTGATATCCTTGTTCTGTTAGAAATTTACAATATACATCCTTAAAAGCTTTGTTAAGCGTCATAATTGTTCCTTTCAATTATCCAAAAATCAATTTATATGCAAGTGCAAAGCTTGCAGCATCGTAAGTAACTCCAATTCCGCCACTAAGGAAATCCTCAGCCACAGTACCTCCAATGATTACAATTCCGACTACTGTTCTCCAAAACGCATAATCGTTTGATGGGGATGTTTTTGGTGTATACTGATCCAATCCCAGTTGCTTTTTTGGCTCTTTAGCATATGAAGATGTTTTCACTTCCCATATTTCACTTGAACGCCTTTTTAACAAATCACATCTTAATGAAGATGTAAGTTGCACTTCTGACATGATTTCTCCTTTGTGTTTTGTTACAATGTCTTCCTCAACAGCATTATGAATATAATTCCACGCATGTTCTTCAATTAGTTCTTGCCAGTCCCACCAATTATTAAAGGAAAAACCAGATGGCATACTACCATTTATTATACCACTTGTATCAAGACTATTCCACACACTTATCGGTGATGTTCCAATATATTCCTCCACATAATCATCGTAAGAATCTAAATCTGTATCAGCCATGCATGGATTTGAATACATATAACAATAATAATTTTCAACAAGTGGCAGTTTTTTTATAGTAGCTGCCTTCATCAGATTATTATGTTTTTAATAAAAAAAGTGAAAATACGTAACAGACTTTTCTGTTGCTTTTCTGTTGCGTATTTTATTGTTGTTTTTTTACTCATTTATGTTAGAATATAATCAAAGCAGTTTTTCTATAGCAACCTGTGCGGTCGTTGGCACATTTATTACAGATATGACTATATGCTCTGTAAATATGTGAGGCATAATAAGATGTCGTCCGGCGATAAGGGCGTGCAGGGTCTTCAATACCTTAATTTTTTTTCATATTCCCTGAAATTCTTGCTTTTAAATGTTTCATTATTTTATTTAAAGCAGGATAAGAGGGCTTTTACCACACAGATATTTCCTGCTTTAGTGTTTTCAAATGAAGGAGGCTATAGACTATTGTATTGACAATGATATTCTGAAGGAGTTTCTAAAGACTTACAGAAGTGAGGTGACGAAGAGTATGCAGTTAAATTACGAATTTGACAGGCAGCTTGAGCTTGAAAGAGCTGATGCTATCGAGGAAGGATTAGAACAAGGATTAGAACAAGGATTAGAACAAGGAATAGAATTGATTAACCAGCTAAATCAGATTTTATTGTCCGAAGGCAAATATGATGAATTGCAGAAAGCTTCAAAGGATAAGGAGTATCAAAAAAAGCTTCTTGCAGAGTATGGACTTCTCAATGAGAAGCAAGGTGAATAAATGAGACAAAAAGAACTCGAAAAATGGTTAAAGATAGTAATAATAGCAGTAGCACTTTGCGGATTAGTGGTCTGTGCGGTTGCCATACCATGGATAGGGCATGTGCTTATTGCGCCTGATTCGCAGATTTCTGATATGTATATACCATGGCTTGTTCTGTTTATCATCAGTGCAATTCCGTGCTATGTTATATTGTATCTGGGCTGGTGCGTAGCTGTGAATATCGGAAAAGACAGGTCGTTTTCCTTGGAGAATGCGAGACATATAAAGCTGGCATCGAAAATAATTCTGTTTGATGCATTGTATTTTTTTGTTGTGAATGTCTGCATGTGGAGGATATATGTGAATCATCCGGGGGTGATACTGGCTCTTGTGTTCATAGTGTTTGCCTGTGTTGTGGCATCGGTCGTGGCGGCGGTTTTGTCACATCTTGTGGTAAAGGCCGCAGATCTGCAGGAGCAGAGTGATTTGACAATATAGCGTGTGCGCTACAGTTTTATTTGAGCGGGAGAGATACATGGAAGGCGAGATTATTTTTAACATAGACGTAATGCTTGCAAAGAGAAAGATGAGTGTTACGGAGCTGTCGCAGCGTGTGGGAATCACCATGGCAAATATATCAATTTTAAAAAACGGCAAGGCAAAGGCAATCAAGGTATCCACGCTTGCAAAGCTATGTGAAGCACTTGACTGTCAGCCGGGAGATTTGCTGGAATATAGAGATTGCTCTTGCGATAATGGAGAAAATATAGTATCATAAGTGATTGGCGTGCGCCACCTTGGGCGTACAAACAGCAACGTATTATGGGAGGCAATTGACAGATGAATAATTATGATGTGATAATCATTGGAGCAGGACCGGGAGGTATCTTCGGAGCATATGAGCTTATCGAGAAGAATCCTGACTGCAAAATAGCGGTTTTTGAGGCAGGACATGAGCTTGCTAAGAGAAAATGTCCTATCGACGGAAAGAAAATAAAGAGTTGTATTTCCTGCAAGAGCTGTTCTATTATGAGCGGTTTTGGCGGAGCAGGTGCTTTTTCAGACGGAAAATATAATATCACAAATGATTTTGGCGGTACCTTGTACGAGCATATCGGCAAGCAGCCGGCCATTGATCTGATGGAATATGTTGACGAGATTAATATGAAGTACGGCGGTGAGGGCACAAAGCTTTATTCTACAGCCGGCACAAAGCTCAAAAAGGTCTGCATGCAGAATAAGCTCAAGCTTTTGGATGCATCGGTCAGACATCTCGGAACTGACATAAACTATGTTGTTCTGGAAAATATGTATGCACATCTGAAGGATAAGGTGGATTTTTATTTTGATACACCTGTTGAGTCGGTAGAGGTGCTGTATGATGAGAATACAGCAGGGGCTGATGCTTGCAGTTTACAAGAGGCTCACACAGACAATGTATCCGGATATGCAGTAAAAACAGCGGATAGCACATATGAGAGCAGATACTGTATCATCTCAGTTGGAAGAAGCGGAAGCAAGTGGATGGAGAAGGTCTGCAATGACCTTGATATCCCAACCAAGTCAAACCGTGTGGATATCGGTGTGCGTGTTGAGCTTCCGGCCCTGATTTTCTCACATCTGACAGATGAGCTGTATGAGAGCAAGATTGTATACAGAACGCAGCTTTTTGAGGATAATGTGCGTACATTCTGCATGAATCCGCATGGCATCGTGGTAAATGAAAATACAAACGGCATAGTAACAGTAAACGGACACAGCTACGAGGGAGCAGACAAGCAGACTGAAAACACGAACTTTGCTCTTCTTGTTGCGAAGCATTTTTCAGAGCCATTCAAGGATAGCAACGGATATGGTGAGAGCATCGCGCGCCTTTCAAATATGCTTGGTGGCGGTGTAATTGTACAGCGTTTTGGAGATCTTGTGAGAGGGCGTCGAAGCAATGAGAAGCGTATTGAGGAAGGACTCGTTACTCCTACACTTTCAGCTACACCGGGAGACTTAAGCCTTGTGCTTCCAAAGAGAATCCTGGACGGAATCATTGAGATGATTTATGCGCTCGACAAGATAGCACCGGGAACTGCAAATGACGATACCCTGCTTTACGGCGTAGAGGTCAAGTTCTACAACATGGAGGTAGAGCTTAACGATAAGCTTGAGAGCAAATATAAGGGACTTTACATCATCGGAGACGGAAGCGGTGTGACACATTCACTTTCACATGCGTCGGCAAGCGGCGTGTATGTTGCGCGTGAGATTGAGGCAGAGAGATAGTTGCTGTTCACACCTAACAGTGTGACCAGCAACGATTACAGCCCATTTAAAATGATATGTTAGAACATAATATTTCTATAATTGGGAAATATTATCATTATGAACTATTGAAATGCTACATTAGTTAGATTAAACTAACTGTGTAGCATTTTTCTTTATTTATAAATATATGCATATGCGGCAGGCTTTCACATATGTATTTTTATGATTAAAGGGTCAAAAGGTATCATCGATGCATGCTTGCATTCAATCCTACAATCATGACATAGAGAAACTGTATTGTAGGATAAAATTGAATCAGAAAAAACATAAGGAGGTTCATAATGAATTATTTAGAAATCGAAAAGGTAGTGGGCAGAGAAATACTTGATTCCAGAGGAAATCCTACAGTTGAGGCAGAGGTTTATCTGGTTGACGGAACTGTTGCAAGAGGCACAGCACCATCAGGAGCTTCAACAGGAGAGTTCGAGGCACTTGAGCTTCGTGACGGAGACAAGAGCAGATATCTGGGCAAGGGTGTTACCGGGGCAGTAGAAAATATAAATACTGTAATCAACGACATATTGACAGGTATGGACGCAAGTGATATCTATGCAATAGATGCGGCTATGATAGAGGCAGATGGCACAAAGGACAAGTCTAAGCTTGGAGCTAATGCCATTCTTGCTGTATCAATTGCGTGTGCGAGGGCGGCAGCTGTATCACTTGATATTCCTCTCTATAGATTTTTAGGTGGTATCTCGGGAAACAGACTTCCTGTACCTATGATGAACATTGTAAACGGTGGATGTCATGCACTCTCATCAGGACTTGACGTGCAGGAGTTTATGATTATGCCGGTAGGTGCGCCTTCCTTCAAGGAGTGTCTCAGATGGTGTGCTGAGGTATTTCATGCACTTGCAGCCATATTAAAGGAGCGCGGTCTTGCCACGTCAGTCGGTGACGAGGGTGGATTTGCACCAGCACTCAAATCTGACGAGGAGGCTATCGAGACAATTCTTGAAGCTGTAAAGAAGGCAGGCTATGAGCCGGGCAAGGATTTCAAGATTGCCATGGATGCCGCATCATCAGAGTGGAAGAGTGAAAAGGGCAAGGGCTTTTACAAGCTGCCAAAGGCCGGCACAGAGTACACCTCAGAGGAGCTTATAGAGCACTGGGCAAAGCTCTGTGACAAATATCCTATTATATCAATCGAGGATGGTCTTGATGAGGAGGACTGGGAAGGCTGGCAGAAGCTTACTGCGCGTCTGGGCGATAGGGTACAGCTTGTGGGAGATGACCTGTTCGTAACAAACACTGAGAGACTTGCGAAGGGAATAAGCCTTGGAGCAGGAAATGCAATCCTGATTAAATTAAACCAGATCGGTTCAGTATCAGAGACTCTTGAGGCTATCAAGATGGCACACAAGGCAGGCTATACAGCAATCAGCTCACACCGCTCAGGTGAGACTGCCGACACAACAATTGCAGACCTTGCGGTGGCACTCAACACATGCCAGATAAAGACAGGTGCACCTTCACGTTCAGAGCGTGTCGCAAAGTATAACCAGCTTTTAAGAATTGAAGAGGAGCTGGGAAAGAGCGCGGTTTATCCGGGAATTAAAGCGTTTAATGTGCAGCAGTAGTTTAAATAAAACTGTATGGCTGCATTAAATGAATATCCATTTGAGTGTTTTTAGGAGAAAAATAATGTAAAATAGCAGCGCAGATATCACAATTGTGATATCTGCGCTGTTTGTAAAAAGGAAGGGAAAGTATATATTCAAAAAATAACTAATTTGCTACTTTAATTGTCTTAAACAGCTTTGAGAGTAGTACGCTCTTGCAAAAAACTGATAAGGCAGGAACAATTACAATAAGCAGGAATGTTCCGATAATTATTCTTTCGTGAAAAAGAATCATCACAAGTGCAGGAATCAGGCCAATTAAAAACAGCTGGAAGGTAGTTCTAAGATTCGAGAATGCCAGCCTGAATGAATTGCTGAAAATCTTTTTGGTACTGTTTCTGAAATACGCAATTACCGGAAAAAAGTACATGGAGCCTGCAAATAAGAGAATTAAAATCATAAATATCAGTCCCAAAATTACAGACATATCAGAGCCCGTAAAGAAATGAGATATGATAAACATATCAGACAATAAAACAAAGCCTGTCACAATTACAGCCAGCCAAACAATAGTTGCCTGCCTGAAGTTTTCACGAAAAGCTTTAAAAAATTCTTTTGTGATATATGAATCTCTGTTTTCTGCAATCTGCAGGGTAACCTGATAAAGTGCTGATGTTGAGGCACCGATTGTAATAATCGGTATGCAGCAGAGCAGCCAGAGAATATTTAGTGTAACCAAATCTGTAATCTTATTAAAGGTTTCTAAAAATTTACCATCCATAGAAAATAATTTCATTAAAAAATCCTCCTGTTATTTGGCATTTAGATAATCAATTACTTTGGCAGCCTGTTTGGGATGCTTACAGCTCACAGGAATACAGGCATAGACACCGGAGTAGTCTGTGTAGCCGTAAGACACCCATTGGGAACAGTTGCTGATATCACAGGCATTTGAAAATGCACCCTTTGAATTGTATTTTTCATATAGCTCTTTTCCACAAATGACTATGTCATTTTCGCCAACGGAAGAAAGCAATATGGATAGTTTAATTGTTGAGGAAGAAGAGGTGTCATATGTTGTGCCTGAGGTATCTATATGAACAGCATCATACTTTGTGTTACCGCCAAGTAGGGAGGTAAGATCGTCGGACAAAGCCGAACAGTCTTCTTTTGCAGTCTGGGTGCTGTCGATGATAGCAATTGAAAGTAAGTCATGTTTCTTCGTTGCAAGTAAGGGGGAAAGAAAATAACAAAAAAACACTATACAAAAAATGACTATTAAAGCATGGTAGCGATAATAATCCCATAGGTATACAATACGTTGTTTAAAGGATAAATTTTTCATCGCAAGCACCTCCTTCGGTATGATGTTGTTGTGAGGTAATTATATAATCGGCTTTGACAAAAAGGAATGAATATAAGCGAATTGTGACTTGGAAAAATCCGACTTGTAGAATCCGGTGAAAAAAGTATGTTTTTTTCAAATGGAAACTCAATTTTGTACGTTTATTATAATAGCTTAAGCATGTAATATTTATGTGAAATATTATTAAATAAGAAAATCAGGCTGAATAGGCAGGAGGTAAAATAAAGATGGAAATGCAGATAAATGTAAATACAAAAATTATATATATGGATTCAGCTGTTCCGGTAATGAGGGCAATTGAGAATGTAAAGCGGGATATAAGAAAGGTGTGCTGTGATTCTGATGAAAAGGGCTGCGATATAGTCCTTATTATGGAAAATATGCAAGCAGAGCAGTTTGAGATAAAATGTGATAACAATATGCTCGTAATATACGCTTCTGATACGCTTGGATTTGTATATGGACTATATCATATAAGCAGGGATATACTTGGTGTGCTTCCATTCTGGTTCTGGAATGACCAGGTATTTATTAAGAAAAAGGGCTGTCGTATTTCCGGTGAATATGCATACACCTCAAAGCCATATGCCGTTAAGTACAGGGGCTGGTTTGTAAATGATGAGGTGCTTATACACAAGTGGTATGTTGACAGGAAAAAGGATATGCCGTGGGAAATGGTTTTTGAGGCATTGCTTAGATGCGGTGGAAATCTGGTTATACCCGGTACTGATAAGAACTCACATATATACAGGGACCTTGCAGCTGACATGGGGCTTCGTATCACACATCATCATGCTGAGCCACTGGGAGCACCTATGTTTGCCAGAAGATATCCTGAGCTGACACCATCATATGATGAATATCCGGAGAAGTTCCATGAGCTTTGGAAGGAGGGAATAGATGAGCAGAAGAAGCTTGATGTAATATGGAATCTAGGCTTCAGAGGACAGGGAGACTGTCCGTTCTGGGATAATGATCCAAGATACCAGACATCAGAGTCAAGGGGAGAATTGATGGGCAAGCTCATTGGACTTCAAAGAGACTATGTCCAAAATGAAATACCTGATGCGCAGTACTGCACAAATCTGTACGGAGAGACTATGGAGCTGTATCGTGACGGTTACCTGAAGCTGCCGGATGATGTGATAAAAATATGGGCAGACAATGGCTTTGGAAAGATGGTGACAAGGCGTCAGGGCAATCATAATCCAAGAATACCGGCTCTCCCAAAGGAAAATAATACCGGAAGACATGGAATTTATTATCATGTATCTTTTTATGATTTGCAGGCGGCAAACCATATAACAATGCTTCCGAATAAACCAAAGCTTGTACATAGCGAGCTTAAAAAAGTGCTTGAGCATCATGTGAAGGATTACTGGATTATCAATTGTTCAAATGTGAAGCCACATGTATATTATCTGGATTTTATAGCAAATATGTGGAGAGATGGGGATGTCGATATAGATAAGCATCTAAAGGGCTATATCGCTTCGTATTATGGAGAAGACCATATTACTGAAATCGCAGAATGCTTCAGACAGTATTGGCAGCATGCGCTTAAGTATGGCGAGCATGAGGATGACCATGCAGGAGAACAGTTTGCAAATCATGTAGCGAGAATGCTTATAAGTCAGTTTATGAAGGATAAATCACAAAGAGCAGAGGACCTTTTGTGGGCTTGTGATGACAAAACACTTGAAGGCCAGGTTGAGTGGTACAAGAAGCTCTGCGCTAAAGGAAAAGAGAGCTATGAGCAGCTGCTTTGCTGCTATGAAAAACTTGATGCAAGGCTCATAGATCATGAGAGAATTTTGTTTGAGGATTCGCTTTATCTGCAGGCTGAAATATACTATAACTGCTACAGTGGAGCTTTGCTTATGTGTGAGGCATTGTGCGAGGCATTTGCGGGAGAGTACAAGCTGGCATTTTATAAGGCAGGAAAAGCGAGAAAAGCATATCTTAGAGCAGACAGAGATATGCGCGACAGAGAGCACGGCAAATGGCATGACTTCTATGCAAATGAATGCCTGACAGATATAAAACAGACTGCCTGGGTAATTGAGGGACTCATGAGCTACATAAGAAACTTAGGAGACGGACCTCATTTCTATCTGTGGCAGAGAGAGTTCTTGTATAGTGAAGAGGATAGAAGAGTTGTGCTTGTGTGCAACATGGAAAATCACCTTAAGGACTTAGAACTATATGAGCTTATGGAGGAACGATATGGAGATATGTGATTTGACCCTTTAATCAATCATATTATACGTGCGTCACAAGTTTTTGTATATCTATGTGTTGAGAAAATCGTTATCTTTTAGTATCATATGATAAAGCGAGGTGGCGAATTGTGAAAGATAAACTGAAAGATAAAATGAAGAAAAAATTTACTGATTTAAGTATTTCTCATAAAATGCTTATGGTCTATATAACCTTTGCATCTGCTTTTTTGCTCATAGCACTTGGGCTGACGCAGATAAGCTTTAGGATTTATTCAAAGGAGCTCTATGACAAATCACTTCAGGAGCTGGATTATTTTTCACAAAATGTTAACCGTGGCTTAAAGGATGCAGAAAGAAATAATTACAGTATTTCCATGGATGCACTTGTGCAGCGTACACTGTCTGATTTGTCGGTGCTTGAATATCCATCACTTGATTACAATCAGAAAATAAGGGATTTAAGGAGAATCCTTCTTAATGAATATGATCCCGAGAGCTGTGTAAAATCCATAATATTTGTGGATTTGTATGGTAATACTGTAGAGGTTGGAACAGCCGCTTGGGATGTGTCTGGCGAGAGCTTTACTGCTATTAAAAAACAGATGGAGCAGGGAAAAGGGGCATATACCACATATGGGCCAACGGAGGAATGTCCGTATCTGCTTAGTGGAAGGGTTGTCAGAAACAGACTTGACATGAGCCTCTCGGATATGGGAAAGCTGATTTTTGTGTGTGATGTCGGCAACGTAATTTCTGAAAATAAGGAAAGTCTGTCATCAAACAAGGCTGCAATATATGTTTACAATAAGAATTGTGCGATATATGAGGATGAGAATATAAAAAAGCTTGATGATCTTCCAAAATATGTGGAGCACTCAGGCTACAAAATACTCAAGCAATCAGGCAGAAAATATTTTGTTTCGTATTTGTATTCCGCTAAAACAGATTGGACATATGTGAGCTTTTTTCCGTATTCGGATATATACGGACAGGTGCAGACAGTGCGTACACTTCTTATTTTAGGGTTTCTTGCCGTGTTTACAGCACTTGTTTTCTTCATGAAGAAGCTGTCGGTTGTTATTGTCAGTCCACTTGAGCATCTGACAGATTCCATGCAGATAGTGGAGAACGGTGATTTTCAGGGAGCAAGAGAAATGCTCACTAATACAGACAGACAGGATGAGATAGGTACTCTTAGCAGAGAGTTTAGGACTATGCTTGAGACCGTGGATACACTCATACATGAAAACTATGAGAAACAGCTGCTGCTTAAAGATACGAAGTACAAGATGCTCAGAGCACAGATAAATCCGCATTTTTTGTATAATACGCTAAATGTAATTCACTGGATGATAAGGGCTAAGAGAAATGAAGAGGCCGGCAGGATGATAGTGGAGCTTGGAGATATATTACATTATTCGTTTTCGCAGACTCCTTATGCCATAATTTCGGACGAAATTAAAATGGTGAAAAGCTATATCAAAATTCAGCAGTCCAGGTATCAGGACAGAATAAAGTTTGAGATATTTACAGAGGGTGCACTTGACAAATATATCATGCCGCGAATGATTTTACAGCCTCTTGTTGAAAATGCCATTAGCTATGGAGCAGAGGTGAGTCTGGACATATGCACCATAACTGTCAGTGTCAGGGAAAATGCTGATGCGATAGTGATGGAAGTAATAGATGACGGTGTCGGAATGAGCGAGGAAGAGCTTGAAGCTGTCAGAAGCTATACTTTCAAGCCTAAGGGACATGGAATAGGCCTGAAAAATATATCAGAGCGGCTTAAAATGGATGATGAGAACAGTATCTTTTACATAGACAGTGTGTCGGGAAAAGGAACTAATGTTACAATCAAACTACACAAGAGGGCAAAGGGGGATCAAGATGTATAAGCTTTTAATTGTAGATGATGAGCAGATAGAGAGAGAGGGAATGGCACATTTTATCCAATGGGATAAGTATGATATACAGCTGTGCGGCACAGCATGGAATGGAGCTGATGCACTTGGGAAGATTCAAAAGGATGTGCCGGATATAGTGCTTACAGATATAAAGATGCCTGTTATGAATGGTATTGAACTGATACAAAAGCTTTCTGAGACTTATAGAAATATAGTAGTTGTTGTATTGTCAGGTTATGGAGAGTATGAGTTTACAAGCCAGGCTATGGAATACGGAATCAGGCACTACATACTAAAGCCGTGTGACGAGGATAAAATTGTTGCAGTCATGAATGACGCAAAAAAAGAGGTAGATAAAAGAAGAGAGTATCACACTCTTAAAAGAGAGCTTCTGCCTCATGCAAAGGAGGAACTCTTCAGGCGCCTTTTGACAGGCAGCAGGCTGTCTGATGATGAGATAATGGCACTTAAGAAGGATTTTCCGGCAAATGGAGACAGCTATCGTCTGCTTGCAATGAAAAATGAGGTGTCCGGCTTTGAATATATAGAGCAGTTTATATTGGGAAATATACTTGGAGAGATACTGCAGATGGCAACAATGCCTTTATTTACATATGTAGATGATATGGTAATTTTTGCAATTGATGTCTGTACGGATAATTCTCTTAGTAAGGCGGTTGAAAGAACCTTGCAGGAATTTGCCAGAATGAAGTCAAAAGCTATTGCATCAGCAGCCAGTCTCGAGGGAGATATCTCTGTAGCACATGAGCTTTATAAACAGCTTTTGTATCTGTTTACCATGGTTGATAATAAAACAGATGCGGGGCTTTTGTGCTATCCGACACAAAATGAAGCAGAGAGCAATACATATTATTTTGATTTTGACAGACTAAAAAGCTCAGATAGGTATGACAATATCCTTTTTGAGATAACACTTGCCATGAAAAAGCTTCAGAGCATAGGGCTGTCAAACGATGAAAAACAGAGGATATTTGAAGCCTTTATAGTAACCTGGAGCAGCTATGTGGGCAGTGAAAAGCTGAAGCTGCTGAATATAGGCGGAATCAATTCTGATGAAAGCGCGATTACTGAGGTGAGCAGGTGGATAGCAGAAACGCTGAATATATATGAGACCGGTAAGGAAAAAGAGCGTATGGAGAAAATACTCGATGTGATTTACAGCAATTTCGATAACACAGAGCTCAATATCCAGTACATTGCAAAAAACATTTTATTTATGAATGAGGACTATTTTGGAAGGGTATTTATCAGAAATATGCATCTGAAATTTTCAGCATATCTGGAGCAGAGCCGTATAGAGATGGCAAAGCGGCTGCTCGAGTACAATCCGGATATGAGGATAGCCATGCTGACAGAGCTCATTGGATATCCGGCTGATGGACAGTATTTTTCGAAAACCTTCAGAAAGGTTTGTGGCATGACACCAACAGAATACAGGGAAAACCTGAAAAAAACAGACATATAGAAAATTTAATATCGGATAATTGCAATTGCAGTTGAACATAAAAATGGAAAGTCGGTTTTATTCAAAAGCTAAATCTGATTCTTCCATTTTTATTTTTTTATACAGAATTTATAATTGGTTTACAAACAAAGCAAAGGAGAAGAAAACCTATGAGAAAAAGAACAAACAAACTTTTAGCTGTCTTATTAACAGGCGCTATGGCAATGTCGATGGGCGCATGTGGCAATGGCGGCGCATCAACAGACAACACACAAAAGAAAGGCTCTGATGATCAGGTGACCATCAAAATTACATGGTGGGGCGGTGACGCAAGACATGAGGCAACCCAGAAGGTGCTTGATCTCTACACAGAAAGTCATCCGAATGTAAAATTTGAGGCTATTCCGGCCGGATGGGATGGATATTTTGAGAAATTATCCACACAGGCAGCATCAGGAAGCATGCCTGATATTGTACAGATGGATTACCTTTACATTTCTACATATGCAAAGAATAATTCACTTGCAGATCTTTCAGAATATGTAGACAGCGGTGTTATCGATACAAGCACTATCGATAAGAATATCATGAAGACAGGCGATTCAAACGGCAAGACGGTTGGTATCCCTCTTAGTACTACAGCACTTGCGGTAACATACAATCCGACAGTTATCGAGCAGGCTGGAGCTGAAGTGCCTTCAGATGACTGGACATGGGATGATTATATTACATTAAATGAAAAAGTTGCAAAGTCAACAGGAAAACCTAGTGCACTTGCAGCAACAGCCGGTATCTTTGGCGATGTAAATATCTTCAATTACTGGGTAAGATCACAGGGTGAGTCATTATTCAATGAGGATGGAACAGCACTTGGATATGACGACGATAAGATTACATCTGATTTCTTTGATATGTGGAAAAAGATGGCTGATGATAATGTAGCTCCTGATGCAGATGAGCAGACACAGATAGCATCTCTTGGAAAAGAAGGTTTACCGATTGTTACTGACGAAGCTGCTACAGATATCGAGTGGAATGCATTCCCAACAACAGTCAGCTCAGCAAATCCTAACCTTAAGCTTGCAGTAATGCCAAATGCAAAGGATTCAGGATTATGGCTTAAGCCTGGTATGTTCTTCAGCGTATCTGAGACATCAAAGGTTAAAGAAGAGTGTGCTAAGTTTATTAACTGGTTTGTAAACTCAAATGAAGCAAATGAAATTCTCTTAGGAGAAAGAGGAACACCTGTATCATCAGATGTACGTGATAATCTTATTGAACGTGACAAGCTTTCAGAGCAGCAGAAGGAAGCTTTTGAGTATACAGACAAGGTATCAGCAGTTGTAGGTGAGACTCCGGCAGCAGATCCAAGTGGAATTGCTGAGGTTAATGAGGCATTTGCATCAGCCGGAAACAGTGTATTATATGGTCAGCTCACATCTAAAGAGGCTGCTAAGCAGTTCCGTGAGAAGGCTAACGCAATTCTTGAGAGAAACAACGCTCAATAGAATATAAAAGCAGAAAGGTGGAAACTTTAGATGAAGAAAAAGGCTAAAGGAAAAAGCATCTATAAGAAGCAGGATAATATAGCCGGATATGTCATGCTGGCACCGTGGATGTTTGGATTTTTACTGATGTGGTTCATACCGATGTTGATATCAATCTATTATTCATTCACCAACTTCAACCTGCTAAATGATGCAAAGGTCATAGGATTTGATAACTATATACGTATCTTTACACAGGATGAGACATTCAGACAGGCGCTCAAGGTAACATTCATATACGTATTGTTCCTTGTGCCGCTAAGACTCGCATTCGCGTTACTTGTAGCAATGCTTCTCAACAAGAAGCATAAATGTCTCGGCTTATATCGTACAATTTATTATATTCCTTCGATTATCGGTGGAAGTATCGCAGTATCAATTGTATGGAGACAGATTTTTGGAAACCAGGGTGTTGTAATGTCATTACTCTCAGTATTTGGCATAAACCAGAAGGCATCATTCCTTGGAAACCCACATACAGCACTTGGAGTAATCATACTTATGGGTGTATGGCAGTTTGGATCATCAATGCTTATTTTCCTTGCAGCCTTAAAGCAGATTCCGGGTTCACTTTATGAGTCTGCTATGGTTGATGGTGCAAAGCAGTGGACAATGTTCTGGAAGATTACACTTCCAATGCTTACACCAACCATATTCTTCAATCTTATTTTACAGATTGTAAACGGATTCCGTGTATTCACGGAGAGCTACGTAATCACAGATGGTGGTCCTTTGGACAGTACATTATCATATGTATTATATCTGTACAGAAGAGCATTTACATACTTTGATATGGGTTATAGCTGTGCACTTGCATGGATACTTGTAATCATTATTGCGGTATTTACTATCGTATTATTCAAGACACAGAATAACTGGGTACATTATGAGACAGGAGGAGACGAATAACATGGGAATGAAAGAAAAGAAAACACTTAATTCAGTGTTATTTCACGTAGTAACATGTGCGATAGGTCTTATCATGATCTACCCGCTGCTGTGGCTCTTTGCCAGCTCAATGAAAAGCAATGCTACGATGTTCAAGGATGCGTATTCGCTCATTCCGGAGCAATTCGATCTGGTGACAAACTATAAAAGTGCATTAGCAGGTGTAGGAGGAGTGTCTTTTTGGACATTCCTCGGCAACACCGTAATAGTAACTGTAGTAGGTGTTATAGGATGTGTAATGGTTTCACTTTTCGCAGCTTATGCATTTACAAGAATTAAATTTAAGGGATCAAATTTCTGGTTTTCATGTGTAATGATAACTATGATGATTCCTTCACAGGTAATGGTTGTACCTCAGTACATCGTACTTAAAAAATTAAACCTTATTGATACAAGAATAGCACTTATACTTCCATGGTTCTTTGGAGCGGCATTCTTCATCTTCATGCTGGTACAGTTTTTCAGAGGTGTACCAAAGGAGCTTGATGAGGCAGCAGAGATCGATGGTTGTGGAAGAATAGCAATCCTCTTTAGGATCCTTGCACCGGTTGTAAAGCCTTCTATTATTACAGCTTCAATCTTTGCATTTTACTGGATTTGGCAGGATTTCTTCCAGCCACTCATTTTCATGAGTACAACAAGCAAGTTTACACTATCACTTGCGCTTAATATGTTCCTTGATCCTAGTACATACAATAACTATGGCGGACTTTTCGCTATGTCAGTGTTATCGCTGTTACCAACTATCATATTCTTCATCATATTCCAGAGATATCTGGTAGATGGAATCGCGATGGATGGTATTAAGGGTTAAGATTATTTAATAGCTTTGGAGGAAACCATAATGGAAATGACATTAAGATGGTACGGTTCAAAATTCGATACAGTAACACTTGAGCAGATAAGACAGATTCCCGGAGTAAAGGGTGTTATCACTACATTGTATGATACACAGCCCGGAGAAGTATGGAGCAGAGAACGCATCAAAGCTATGAAGGATGAGGTGGAGGCCGCCGGCCTCCATGTATCTGGAATAGAGAGCGTCAATGTTCATGATGCTATCAAGACCGGTGTACCGGAGAGAGAACAGTATATAGATAATTATATAGAAACACTTGAAAATCTCGGAAAAGAGGACATACATCTGGTATGTTACAATTTTATGCCTGTATTTGACTGGACAAGGACAGAGCTTGCAAGAAAGCGTCCTGACGGTTCTACAGTACTTGCATATAATCAGGATGCAGTTGATGCATTGGACCCGGAGAAAATGTTTGATTCCATAGCAGGAGATGCCAATGGAAGCATTATGCCGGGCTGGGAGCCGGAGAGAATGGCTCACGTAAAAGAGCTTTTTGAAATGTATAAGGACATTGATGATGAGAAGCTTTTTGAAAATCTTAAATACTTTTTGGAGCGTATTATGCCGGTTTGCGACAAATACGATATAAATATGGCAATTCATCCGGATGATCCGGCATGGAGTGTGTTTGGACTTCCAAGAATCATAATCAACAAAGATAATATCCAAAGAATGATGAAAATGGTTGATAACCCGCACAACGGAGTGACCTTCTGTTCAGGCTCATATGGCACAAATCGTGAGAATGATCTGCCTGATATGATTCGTTCATTAAAGGGACGCATTCACTTTGCACATGTGCGCAATCTGAAGTTTAATTCAGACAGGGATTTTGAGGAAGCAGCACATTTATCAGCAGATGGAAGCTTTGATATGTATGAGATCATGAAGGCATTGTATGATATAGGCTTTGAAGGACCTATACGTCCGGATCATGGAAGAATGATCTGGGGAGAGGTGGCAATGCCGGGATACGGATTATATGATAGAGCACTTGGTGCAGCTTACCTGAACGGACTTTGGGAAGCGATAGATAAGTCATCAGCAAAATAATAATAAGAGAGGGCGAGTCGAGATGAAACTGACATTAGAGGGCATTTCAGATAGAAAAGAATGGGAGCAAAAAGGCTATAAGCTCCCGGAATATAACATTGAAAAGATGAGAGAGAACACCAAAAGTAAGCCATTCTGGATTCATTTCGGAGCAGGAAATCTGTTTCGTGCATTTCATGCCCGTGTAGTACAGAATATGCTGAATGTTGGTGCAATAGACAGAGGACTTGTTGTGGCAGAGGGCTTCGATTATGAGATCATAAAGAAGATGTATGAGCCTCATGATAATCTTGGACTTGTTGCGACACTCAAGTCAGACGGAAGCATCGATAAGGATGTGGTAGCAAGTGTAGCAGAGGCTCTGCCGCTTGATTCCGCAGACGAGAAAGCATACAACAGATTAAAAGAAATTTTTGCCAATGACTCATTGCAGATGGCAACATTTACAATAACTGAAAAAGGCTACAGCCTGGTTAATGCAAAGGGTGAGACAATGGCAGATGTGGCAGCAGACTTTGAGGCAGGCCCGGATAAGCCATCAAGCTATATGGGCAAGGTCGCTTCACTTTTGTACAACAGATATGTTAACGGAGCAAAGCCTATTGCAATGGTAAGTACAGATAACTGTTCACACAATGGTGACAAGCTTTATGCCGCTATAGATGAATTTGCAAAGGCATGGAGTAAAAATGGCGTGGCAGAAGCAGGCTTTGCGGATTATGTTAATTCAGATAAGGTGTCGTTTACATGGAGCATGATTGATAAGATTACACCTCGTCCTGATGCAAATGTAGAGAAAATGCTGCTTGATGACGGAGTTGAGGGTCTTGATCCGGTTATCACATCAAAAAATACATATGTAGCACCGTTTGTCAATGCGGAAGAGACTGAGTATCTTGTTATTGAGGATAAATTCCCTAATGGCAGAGAGGCGCTTGAGGCCGGTGGACTCATGTTCACAGACCGTGAGACTGTTGATAAAGTGGAAAAGATGAAGGTATGTACGTGTCTTAATCCTCTTCACACAGCACTCGCAATATATGGATGTCTGCTTGGATATGACAAGATATCTGAGGAGATGAAGGATGATGATCTTAGAAAGATGATAGAGATAATTGGTTACAAGGAAGGACTTCCTGTTGTGGTAAATCCCGGTATCCTTGATCCAAAGAAATTCATAAAAACAGTACTTGAGGTAAGACTTCCAAATCCATTCATGCCTGATACACCACAGCGAATTGCCACTGATACATCACAGAAGCTTGCAATACGTTTTGGTGAGACAATAAAGGCATATATGGCATCAGATGAGCTTGAAGCATCAGATCTTAAGCTTATTCCGCTTGTATTTGCAGGATGGCTCAGATATCTCATGGCAGTGGATGATAACGGAAATGCATTTGAGCCTAGCTCAGATCCAATGCTTGCCGAGCTTACACCATATCTTAAGGATATAAAATGGAATGATGAGCAGGCAGAGAAAAAGATACTTCCAATTCTTGCAAAGAGTGAGATATTTGGTGTAAACCTTGCAGAAGCAGGTCTTTTATGCCGAGTTGTAAAATATTTTAAGGAACTTATTGCAGGTGTTGGTGCCGTAAGAACAACTTTACACAAGTACGTGTCTAATAATTAATTATAGATTTTATACTTCATGTTTATGGAGGAATGACAATGAATATATCAGAAAGCATAGAAAAACTCGGAGTAGTTCCGGTTGTAGTATTAAATGATGCCAATGATGCAAAGCCTCTTGCAAAGGCTTTGTGTGAGGGCGGGCTGCCATGTGCGGAGGTTACCTTCCGTACAGCGGCAGCAAAGGATTCCATAAAGATTATGACAGACGAATATCCTGATATGATTGTAGGTGCAGGAACGGTCCTTACAACAGAGCAGGTGGATGAGGCCATGGAAGCAGGCGCAAAATTTATTGTAAGTCCAGGCTTTGATCCTGAAATTGTGGATTACTGTATAGAAAAGAATATTCCGGTATTTCCGGGATGCTCTACGGCAACAGAGGTGGCTCAGGCTGTGAAGAGAGGCCTTAAGGTAGTTAAGTTTTTCCCGGCAGAAACATCAGGTGGCATTAAAGCCATAAAGGCACTTGCGGCACCATATGCAGGAACACGTTTTATGCCAACAGGTGGTATAAATGCAGGCAATCTGGCTGATTATCTGTGTAATGACTGCATCATTGCATGTGGAGGCAGCTGGATGGTAAAGGGTTCTATGGTAGAGGACGGTGAGTTTGACAGGATTGAGCAGATGACCAAAGAAGCTGTAGAGCTTGTAAATAAGATTCGCGCATAGAACTCAATTATTGGAAGGATGGATAAATACCATGAAAAAATTTATGGATGATGATTTCCTGCTTGAGACAGAGACAGCAAAGCTGCTTTTTCATAAATATGCAAAAAACACACCGATTATTGATTATCACTGTCATATAGATGCGAAGGAAATCGCTGAGGATATAAGATTTGAAAATATTACGCAGGTCTGGCTGGGTGGTGATCACTATAAGTGGCGTCTGATGAGAGCAAATGGTGTAGACGAGAAATACATCACAGGAGATGCTTCTGACAGGGAAAAATTCCAGAAATGGGCTGAGACACTTCCGAAGGCTATCGGAAATCCACTTTATCACTGGAGCCATCTGGAGCTTCAGAGATATTTTGGATATCACGGAGTGTTAAATGGTGATACAGCTGAAGAAGTGTGGAATAAATGCAATGCCGTATTGCAGCAGGAGGATATGAGTGCACGTGGAATGATTCTTAAATCAAATGTGACTCATCTGTGCACTACAGACGATCCGGCTGATTCACTTGAATGGCACAAAAAGATAAAAGCTGATAAGAGCTTTAATGTGCAGGTGCTTCCGGCATGGAGACCTGAGGCAGCAATGAAGATTGCCGATAAGGGCTTTGCTACATATGTAAGAAGGCTTGCAGGTGCTGCAGAGATGGATATAGGCAGCTATGATGATTTTAAGGCTGCCATGATAAAGAGGCTTGAGTTTTTTAATCAGATGGGATGCCGTGCGAGCGACCACAGTCTTGACTATGCAATGTATGTCCCGGCAACAGCCGCAGAGATAGAGGATATATTTGCATCAGCGCTGGCAGGTGAGGATATCACCTACGAAGAAGACCTGAAATTCAAGACAGCATTTCTGCTCTTTATAGGCAGGGAATACAAGAGACTTGGATGGGTAATGCAGCTGCACTATGGTGTAAAAAGAGATAATAACAGCAAAATGTTCAAATCATTTGGTGCAAATGCGGGCTGCGATTGCATTGACAGCTATACACCGTCAGCACAGCTTGCGGATTTATTAAACGGTTTACAGGAAGCCGATGCTTTACCAAAGACCATACTTTACAGTCTGAATCCTATAGACAACGCTGCTATAGGATCTGTGATGGGATGCTTCCAGCATGGTCCGGAGGCAGGTTATATACAGCAGGGAAGCGCATGGTGGTTCAACGATAATAAGACAGGAATCACTGAGCAGCTTACTTCACTTGCTAATCAGGGACTGCTTGGCTGTTTTGTAGGTATGCTGACAGACTCAAGAAGCTTTGTATCATACACCAGACATGAGTATTTCCGACGTATTCTTTGTAATCTGATAGGAAATCTGGTAGAAAATGGAGAATATCCATATGATGAAAGCACGCTTGGTAAGCTTGTTGAGGATATCTCATACAATAATACAAAGAATTATTTTCATTTTGCATAAAAGTATAAGAATACTTATCTGAGGATATATATTATGAAGAAAACACTATTATTTGGTGAGCCGATGGCTCTGCTTATCGCTGATGAACCCGGACCACTTGAAAAATGTGAGCATTTCACAAGAAGTATGTCAGGTGCTGAAGTAAATGTAGGAATAGGTCTTACAAGACTTGGGCACAAGGTGGAATATCTGACCAGATTGGGAGATGATCCATTTGGACATTATATTTATGAACAATTGCATAATCAGGGCATTGGCACTAGCATGATAGAATATGACAGTGTTTTTAAGACCGGTATCCAGTTAAAGGAGCTTGTTGCTGATGGTAGCGATCCGAAAGCACCATACTACAGAAAATGCTCAGCTGCATCACATATATGTGCAGACGATATAGATAAAATTGATCTGACAGATGTGGAGCTTGTACATGTGACCGGAATTCCGCCTGCACTTTCGCAAATGGCGATTGAAGCAACAGTAAGGCTTATGGAGCGGGCAAAGGAGAATGGAATCATGCTTACATTTGATCCTAATCTGCGTCCGGCACTTTGGAATAGTGTTGATCATATGATTGATGTGATAAATAAGCTTTCAGTAAGCGCAGATGTGGTTCTTCCGGGAATAGGAGAGTGTGAGATACTGCTTGGAACTAGGAATAAAGAGCAGATTGCTGCATTTTATCATTCTCATGGTGTGAAAATTGTTGTCATCAAGGATGGCAAAAATGGTGCCTTTGTATCAGGTAAGAATGGAGAAAGCACCACACAGATAAATGTTCCGGGGTATCGCATAGAACATGTTGTAGATACGGTAGGTGCCGGAGACGGCTTTGCGGTGGGCTTCATCAGCGGTATGCTTGAAGGACTTCCGGTTGAAGCCTGTGCAAAGAGAGCCAATGCAATCGGTGCAATACAGGTACAGCATCGTGGTGACAATGAAGGACTGCCTGATCGTGTAAAGCTTGAAGCAGCAATGCTTACAATGAAACAGTAAAAAGTAAGATGTTAAAATAAAAAATGTAAAAAAGTATATTATAAAACCATCACTGAAATATGTGGTGGTTTTTTGTTTGAATTAATCATATCTGAATAGTCGGATATTTTCAGAGCAAATATCGGTTTTTTGCATTCATTTTATTAGAAGTGATTAGTAAAATTATACATATTTTAAAGAATATGGAGGGCAAATAATGCAAAAACAAACAAATTGGCGAGGGCGTTTACTGACATGTGTGCTGGCTGCAGGGATGCTTATGACATCCGTACCGGTATATTCAGGTTCAGTAGCCGTTGAGGCAGCTTCTGAAACGAAAACGACGAAGATTGACTTTTCAACTATGAAAAACCTTGATAACCTTCCGGATAACTGGAAAATTCAAAATGGCTCAGGAAATAGTCAGCTTGTCGATGATTCAGAGAATGGTAAAGTGTTAAAATTGTCTAAAACTAATTCGGGCAATGAAATAAGCTTGAAAAACAGTAAGCTTGATATAAACGAAAATGAATATCGTTACGTATCAATAGAGACTAAAATAAAGATGGGTAGTGAAACGCATGCAAATCAGTTTTCTATTCCATACATAAAGGATAGCAAAGGTAATACTGCCTACACACTATATGCAGATGGTAACTGGTCATCCTATAAGTCTCATGTGAATGGAAAAAATACACTTGAAGCCGGAAAAATAAGCGTTGATAAATGGCAGGATATTCGTATGGATATTGACCTGAAGAAGGATACTTTTAGGGTGACAATAGACGGAGAGTGTGAGCTTGCAGGTGTAAATGCCAGAGCAAAAACAGATAACCTGAGTGAAATTTCTTTTTATGCCGACAGCTGGAATACAGGAACTATATACATAGACTCTGTAGAGGTGACTGCAGAAAAGGAGCGAACACAAAGTGCAACATTTTATGTGAGCAATAACGGAGACGATTCAAAGGCCGGAACTTCACCTGAGACTGCATGGAAATCACTGGATAAAGTAAATTCACAGCACTTTATTGCTGGTGATAAAATTCTGTTTGAATGCGGTGGAGAGTGGAAAAATCAGACTCTTTTACCACAGGGCAGTGGCGATGAAAACTCAAAAATTACAATAGGAAGTTACGGAAGCGGTAATCTGCCAAAGATTTCTACAAACGGAAAGATGAAAGATGCATTGTATCTTTGCAATCAGCAGTATTGGGATATAAGCAATCTGGATATTTCAAATACAGTTGAAGGCTTTGCTATGACATCTAATGGACAGATTCCGGAAGGAAATGTATCTAAAAGAAATGAAGAAAACGGAAGACTGCTTGGTGAATACAGAGGTATTCATATTGCAGGACGAGATGTGGCCACATTAAAGGGATTTCACATTCATGATCTGAAGGTGCATGATGTAACCGGTGTAGTATCATGGATTGGAGATACAGGACTTAGAGATGCAGGTATATACAACAATGCAGGCCTTGACAATTCCAAGAGAACAGGAGGTATCCTCATTGAATGCTTAAGTCCTACAGCCAATCAGGCTACACAGTTCAGTGATATTGTTATAGAGAAAAACTCTTTTATCAACAATTCATTTGGAGCTGTATCTATAAAACAGTGGAATGGTTCTGGAAACCAGTATGGAAAAAATCCGGGATGGGCTAACAGGAGCCGGGCAGGTGGAGCACCGGATTATGCTGATTCAAACTGGAAACCACATAGTAATATTGTGATACAGGACAATTACATAAATCAGGGGGCATCAGCATATGCATGTAATGGAATTTATCTCACCAGCAGTAAAGATTCGGTTATCCAGCGAAATCTTCTTGAGCATATAGGAACATGTGGAATAGAGCTTTATTTTACAGATAATGTTGCTGTACAGTACAATGAAATTTCAGATGTAGTTAAAAAGGGCGGTGGAGCAGATGACAATGCCATTGATCCTGACTGGAGAGCAACAAATGCACTTATCCAGTACAACTATATACATGATTGCGGTGAGGGATTACTACTCTGTGGAGTACAGTACAATTCAGGTGTGATCAGATATAATCTGGTTCAGGATTGTGGAAGAAGCTACGTACATTACTCAATGGGAAGCGGATATTTCCAAATATACAACAATGTATTCTATCGCAGTGCAGATGGAAACGGTACAAGCAATTTCGACCCATGGGGAAATGGAAAAGCTACATATTTTAACAATGTATTTTATGATGGAAAGAAACAGGGCTTTTCATTTAGCGGAGGTTCAAGCTTCTCATATTATAATAATGCGTACTATGGAACCAATGCTCCCGGAAAAGACTCAAATCCGATAAAACTTACTGAAGATCCATTTAAAGGAGCAGCCCCATCTATGTACAGAAAAGGAACTCTGTCTACAGGAGTATTACTTGAAGCCAATGGACTTATGCCAAAAGACGCTTGCGAGCTTATAGCAGCAGGTGTGGACAAGGATGCTAATGGAGTAAGCATTGACGAGGGCTTAAAAGCAAAAGGAACATATTTTAATTTCACACCATTAGCAGAAGCAAATAGAACTACATTTAATAATGAGATTGAGATAGAAAGAAAAGATTATCCTCTCTTTGAAAAAACAGGAGAAGAAGCAACAATTAATACTGCAAAAACACAGAGAACAGCAGATTCATCAAAACCGACCATCGGAATATTTGAAAAAGCGATGGATGAGAATGCGGTAATTCTTAAGGGCATTGTATCTGATGGACTTAATCCAAAAGCAAACGCATCTGTAAAGATTGAGTCAGCAGGTAAAACAATCGAGACTAAAACAAATGAAGCCGGTGCATATGCCGTGTATAGTGGACTTGCTGAAGGTAAGGTAAAAGTAACAATAGTGACTGAGGACGGTGAAGATATTGTGCAGGAGTTTACTCTTGTAAAAGGTACAATAACTAACGGAGATATCAAGGTTTCACTTGTACCAATGCCTGATGAATTTGCAAATAAAGCATTTGATGAAAGCTTTGATGATGGAACATCAGATGTATTTAAGTTTGACAAAGGTGCACAGATAACCGACGGCAAGCTTCTCTTAACAAAGAGCATGGGGAATGCAACTGCCGGAGTATCATATTTTAGTGATGAAATCGCTGCGCAAAGTGGTGTGGATTTTAGTTTTGACTGGAATGCTAAAGATGGCGGAAATAAGATGGGACTTGAATTCAGGGATTCATATGGAAGATTACTTTTTGCAGTTTGCTCCGCACCATCTAAAAGCGAGCTCAGAACATCAACAACAGGAGATTCAGTGGATGATTCAAAGGCTGCCTCAGCATCAGAGCCTTCATGGTCAGCAGTAAAAATGAGTAATGACAAGACATACACATTCCGCGTTCATGCTGATTTTACAGCAAAGACCGTAAGCTGGCAGCTTAAAGAAAAAGACGGTGATGTCTTAGCACAGAAGCTTAATGTACCTACAGATGCAGTAAATCTGTCAAAAATGAATATTTGCAGCTGGTGGGATTCAAAAATACAGTATGTAGACAACTTCAAAATGACAGTGAAGGATTCTAAAATAAAGCTACAGTTAAAAGATAAGAAATTATACGCCTTCGGAGACAGCATTGTAGCCGGACATAAATATGAGAAAGCAAGCTTTATAAACTTTGTGTCATCAAAAGAGGGTATGGATTTAAGCAAGTACGCTGTAAATGGTGCTACAATCATGGACATTGGCTATGATGGAGGACAGATTCTTTCACAGATAAAAGCAGCACCTGAGGAAAAACCGGACTATGTGCTGTTTGATGGTGGAACAAATGATGCAGAGTATATTTTAAATAATGCGGATACATTTGATTATGAGACATACAGGAGCGCATTTGAAAGTACGGTAAAGGCGATTCAGGATAAATGGGCTGATACACCTGTTGTTTATGTAGCTGTCCACAAGCTTGGAAGCCGTGATATTGCAGTACAGGAAAAACTCAGAGAAATAGAATTTGAGATATGCAAGCAGTATGGAGTAACAGTTGCAGACATATACGATAAGCTTGACACAAGCGATACAAACAAGAAGAATGATTACACGTTTGATAATCTTGCAGGCAATGGATTACCGGGAATCAATGGCTCAGGAACACATCCAAACCTTAAGGCTATTGAAGAATTCTATGTACCGGTAGTAAGCCAGGTATTTGAGAAATTCGTAGAACCGAGCCAGCCGGAGCAGCCGAGTCAGCCGGAGCAGCCAAGTCAGCCGGAGCAGCCAAGCCAGATTGAGGAGCCGTCTGCAGATAAAAATACAGGTAACAATAATGTAAATAAGAAAGTGACAAAGCAAAAATCAACAAAAGCAGTAAAATCTAATGACAGTGGAAAAGCCGGTTATTGGATATTAATTGGAGCATTTGCGATGGTGCTTGTTATATTTGCTGTAAGAAAAAATAAAACAAAATAAAATGTGAATTGTAAAAGACTGTTGTTCTTAATTGAGCAACAGTCTTTTTCGGGTAGTGCAGGAATCTGACTTGTAAACATACGCCAATTAAAAAGTATGTTATTTACAAGTTAAAAATCAGATTTGTACGTTTAAAAAAGAGTTATTTTTGTTTAATATAGAAATAGAGTAAATATTCAGTAAAGAAATTAATAAAAGAAATGAGAAAATATGGAAATATATGATTTAATACTTTTTGCGGGGCAGTCAAATATGGCAGGGCGTGGGATTGTGACAGATAAATGGCCGCAAAAGGCACCTGTTTTAGTAAAAGGTGCAGGATATGAGTATCGTGCAATAACTGCACCGGACAGACTTTGCCCTATAGAAGAACCATTTGGCGCAGATGAAAATAATCCTGATGGTATATTTGAACCGGGAATGAAAACCGGGTCGATGGTTACAGCATTTGTCAATGAATATTATAAGCTGACACATATACCGGTCCTTGCAGTGTCGGCCAGTAAGGGTGGCTCTTCTATCAGTGAATGGCAGGGAAATAATGATTTCTTGTCAGATGCGATAGCACGATATAGAAAAGCCACAGAATATGCGCAGAAAAACCATATAGAGATACGCCATAAATATGTTCTGTGGTGTCAGGGAGAAACTGATGGAGACAGAGCAACTGATATAGAAGCTTATGGCAAATTGTTTATAAATATGTTTTCGCAGCTGCAGGGAGCCGGAATAGAAAAATGTTTTATGATAACGATTGGCGAATATAATGGTGAGCTTGGATACGAAAATAATTATGTGAATATCAGGAATAAACAGTTTGATATTGCAAAAAGTATGGAAAATATTGTGCTTGTATGTGATGAATTTCACAAAATGAAAGCCAGAGGACTTATGAAAGATGACTTCCATTATTATCAGGAGGCATATAATGAAGTTGGCACAATTGCCGGAAAAACAGCAGGCGCATTTGTTATGGATTCTTCTTTAGGAGGAAAAAATGATGCAAAATAAATTCTTTACACTAAGTTATGATGACGGAATAACACAGGATAAGAGATTAGTGAAAATTTTTAATAAGTATGGAATCCGGGCAACGTTTAATATTAACTCTGAGCTACTGGGAAACCCCGGATATCTTCGACGCGAGGATATGTGGATCAGTCACAATAAAATTGAGCCGCGTGAAGTGGCAGAGCTGTACAGGGGACATGAGGTAGCTGCACATACGCTGACACATCCGTTTTTACCGGAGCTTGATGATGAAGAAATTATACGGCAGATAGAAGAAGACCGTAAAAATCTTGAAAAGCTTCTTGGAAAAGATATTGTCGGATTAGCTTATCCGGGCGGTGGAATAGGTGGTGTAAATACTAACGAGCATATTATTAGTCTGATAAGGAAAAATTCTAAAATCAAATATGCCAGAACCACTATATGTAATGGAAGCTTTGATACACAGGATAATTTGCTTGAGTTTCATCCAACGGCATATCATCTCAATTTCGATGAAATAATGGAATTGGGAGAAAAGTTTATAAAACTAAAAACAGAAGAAAAGAAGATATTCTATGTCTGGGGACACAGCTATGAGCTGGATTACCATGACAGTTGGTCAGATATAGAAAGATTCTGTAAAATGATGAGTGGATATGATGATATATGTTATGCCACAAACAAAGAAGCATTATTGGGGTAATTTTTTTGTTTATAGTGCACGATAAGCAAAAATTATTATAAAATAAAAGTAAAGGAGAACAAAATGAATAAAATTACTAGAAGATTAGCTGCACTTGGTCTTGCAGCTATAATGGTGGGGTCATTGGCAGCCTGTGGTGGTAATTCATCAGATACACAGACGGCAGCCGGTGGTGATAACGTAACAATTAAATTTACATGGTGGGGTAATCAAACTAGACACGATTATACCCAAAAAATACTTGATAAGTATACTGAGCTTCATCCGAATGTGAAATTCGAAGCTATTCCTGCAGGATGGGATGGATACTTTGACAAGCTGTCAACACAGGCCGCATCAGGATCTATGCCTGATATTGTACAGATGGATTATTTATACCTTACAACTTATGCAAACAACAATTCAATTGCAGATCTTCAGCCATATGTTGACGATGGAACAATCGATGTGTCACAGATTGCCGACAATGTAGTGGATGCAGGAAAGGTAGACAAAAAACTTGCCGGTATCGTTGGTGGTACAGGTACGGTTGCAATAGGATATAATCCGGAAGTATTTAAAGAGGCAGGAATTGAAGAACCAAATCAGGATGGCAGTGCGTGGACATGGGATGAATTTGTAGAGACTGCAAAGACTATTAAGGAGAAAACCGGAAAATACGGAATATGTTCAGGTGTTGCAGATGATACAAACATCTTCAATTACTGGGTAAGATCACATGGGGAGCAGCTTTTTAGTGATGATAACAAATCATTGGGATATGATGATGATCAGATTCTTGTTGATTACCTTGACATGTGGAAAGATTTAATGGATTGTGACGCAGAACCGGATCCGGATGAGTATACACAGATTCAGTCTCTGGGACAGGAGGCAGGTCCGGTGGTAACTGGTGATGCAGCAATGCTCAATGAAAATAATAACTATGCTAGTAAGATGAGCAGTGCAAATCCTAACCTTAAGGTTACGATTCCTCCGGTTAGTGATATAAACAAAAAAGCGATATGGAATAAGCCTTCATATATGCTTTGCATCTCAGAAAAATCAAAAGTTAAAAAAGAGGCAGCTGAATTCATTAACTGGTTTATTAATTCAGAGGAGTCAAATGATATAATGATGGCTGAAAGAGGAGTTCCTTCACCACAGAATATCAGAGATCATCTTCTGGATTCGGGAAAACTTAACGAGAAGCAGCAGGAGATGTTTGAGTATGCTGATCAGGTAGTAGAGTACACCGGCGATACACCGGATCCGGATCCGATGGGAATCTCTGAGGTAAGCAAGAGTCTACAGGATTGTGCGTATAGCGCATTCTATGGAAATATTACTACAAAGGAAGCTGCAGAAAAATTCAGAAAAGAAGCAAATGAAATCCTTGAGCGTAATAATTAATAGAATATAAAAATATCGGAAACATTTATATTGAGCTGATGGTTTATGATTTATTTCATGACTATCAGCTCTTGTTTGAATATTGTGAATTATAATATGATATGAGGGTGATATGAGGGTCAAAAGGTATTTTGCCCCTTATTTATGATTAAACTGTCAAATGGAGTTATCAGCTTAATTGTAATCCAGGATTCCATACCCGCTATCTTGGATAAGCGTAAAAGTTAATAGTTATCAGTGTAAAAGAAAGGTATGGATTTTCTTTTACAAATGAATTGAGACTGACTGGATAGTTGGTCTCTTTTCTGTTATGCTTTGATTTCTGGCGGCTGGAAAGGAGTCACCATGTCAAAGTTTTTATCTTATGAAGATCGAATGATTATTGCTCAACGCCTTCAGGAGAATGTCTCCTTTGGGGCAATTGGTACAGAGTTAGGAAAGGACCGTACAACCATTGCCAAGGAGATAAAAAAGTATTCCTATGACAGGAAAAGCGGTCGTCCTGGATATCCGTATAACCCTTGTAAATTCCGTGCTACATGCAAAGCAAAAAGGATTTGCGGAACAAGCTGTACACACCAATCCGCTTACAAATGCAGCCTGTGCTCTGAATGCACCTTACATTGTTCTGACTTTGTAGAAGATGTCTGTTCTGTCAAAAATAAGCCGCCTTATGTTTGTAATGGCTGCAGTCAGCTGCCGAAATGTACGTTATTGAAACGTATTTATGATCCGGCAGATGCACATGAGAGAGCACACCATGCTGTTTCGGAAGCCAGAACCGGTATCATGTCAAACGAAGATGATATTGCAAGAATTAACCAGATCATCAGCCCTTTGGTTAAAAACGGGCAATCACCTCATCAGATCTATCTGGATCATGTAGACGAATTGATGTGTAGTGAAAAGACATTGTATAACTACGTGGATGCCCAGCTCTTTGATATCAGAAATATTGATCTGCCTCGTAAAGTGAAATACCGTCCCCGTTATAAGAAACCAGAATTTAAAGTTGACAGGGGCTACCGTATTGAACGAAGCTACGTTGACTTTCAAAAATATCTGGGAGCAAACCCGGAAACGACCA
>ULQI01047445.1_pt1 | contig 177723 bp, 150 predicted proteins | sample 1954261 | NCBI WGS metagenome assembly ULQI01 (sample SAMEA4835650, study PRJEB28245) | human gut metagenome | biome: gut microbiome; material: fecal sample | place: Denmark | collected 2008 | reverse complement strand
TTTTCCTGTCATAGGCAAGTCCTCCTTGTGTGTGGCAGGAGAATAAGCAGTGATAGAAAATAAATATTATATCCAGTGGCAAAAGATTACCTGCTATCGAATAATGGTAGTTATTTCCATACTGTATCGCTCCTGCTTTTTAGTTAAATAGTGAATCAAAAGCATAGATAGATACAGAAATGCTGGGTTCTATGCAGAACCGGATTTGAACTATAGAAAGTGCCATATAGATTGTATAATATATACTTTTTCACATTTTAACATAGGAAGAGGGCAGGAGCAAGACAGAAAAATTATTCCGCTTCTATTTCCGCCTTGATTTCATCTTCGGTTGCCGCCATTGCCTGTAAAGTCATGGTAAGCAGTTTCTCTAAATCCCAGCCAAGCTGAGCGGCACCGCGCTCGATGACCTCGCGGGAACATCCGGCAGCAAAGCCTTTGCTTTTATATTTCTTCTTTAAGGATTTTAATTCCATATCTTTCGTGCTTTTGGACGGACGCATCAGTGCAGCAGCCCAGATAAGACCGGTTAATTCGTCTGCAGCAAATAAGACCTTTTCCATTTCGTGAAGCGGTTCCACATCAATGGTTGTGCCACATTCTACGGTAATGCCGTAGCCGTGGGAGCAGACCGCATGAATAATGTCATCCGAAACGCCGCCCTCCTTTAACAATTCCGGAGCCTTAAGACAATGCTCGGCAGGATATAATTCGAAGTCGATATCGTGAAGCAGTCCAACGATACCCCAGTATTCAGCATCCTCACCATAGCCTAATTCATTGGCATACCATTTCATAACAGCTTCAACCGTAAGCGCATGCTGAATATGAAAAGGGTCTTTGTTATATTTTTTCAGTAATGCAAAAGCATCATTTCTTGCAATGTGTTCCATTTTTTCGACCTTCTTTCTTTTGTCAGTTCAGTAAAAATATACACCGGATAAAATAAATGTGCAAATCAAATTTGTGTGGAAAAAGGGCATTTTTTTGCATATGGCATCATTATCCAAAGAAATGCTACAGGGATTGTTAAGAGGAAAGCTTGGTTTCAACGGAATGATTACTACAGATGCCACCAATATGGTAGGCTTTGGCTGTGCCGGAAGACGTAAAGAGCTGCTTCCGAAATCCATCAATGCAGGCTGTGACATGCTTTTATTTACGAAGAATCTGAAAGAGGATTACGAGACTGTTTTAGAGGCAGTTAAGAGTGGCATAATTTCAGAAGAACGTCTGAATGAGGCGGTTACTTATATTTTGGCAACAAAAGCATCTTTGAAGCTGCATGAGAAACAGAAATCGCATACTCTGATTCCGGATGAGTCCGCCCTTGATATTTTGCGTTGTAAGAAGCATATTGACATGGCATATCAGGTATCCGATAAAGCAATTACACTGGTAAAGGATGAGCAGAATCTTCTGCCACTTTCTAAGGATAAATATAAGAAGGTACTGACCATCGTATTAGGAGATGCTATCAGTGCCAGCGGAAAACCGACAGTGGGAGACCACCAATCGGATATAATGCACCTTGAAGAGAACCAAAAAGAAATCCTTTTACTGGTACAAAAAAGTAATCGAAAGTAACGGAGAAATTCTAAGATAAACGGCTGTTATTATCTTAAAAAATATTGCATATTTATGAAAAAATAGGAAAAAAGTAAAAAAACCCCCTTGTTCTATCAGAAAACCTGTTTTATAATAGAGGGAAAAATGAACAGGCAATACGGAGGAAGAAGTAGAAATGAGCAAGAAACTGATTATCGTAACATCACCGCCAGCTTGCGGGAAAACATATATTTCAAAAGAACTGGCAAAGAGATTAAATCATATTGTATATCTGGATAAGGATACTTTAATTACATTATCTAAACAGATTTTTGTAGTGGCTGGACAGCCATATAATAGAAGCAGTGATTTCTTTGAGAAGAACATTCGTGATTATGAATATGAATGTGTCGTAAATCTGGCACTGGAGGCATTGGAGTATGAAGATCTGGTTCTTATCAATGCACCATTTACAAGAGAAATCCGTGATATGGAATATATCAAAGGTCTGAAAGCCCAGCTGGCAAAGAAAGATGCTACATTAGTAACAATCTGGGTACAGACAGATCCGGAAATCGTTCATGAGAGAATGATTACCAGAGCATCTGACCGTGATGATTGGAAGTTAGAGCACTGGGATGAATATATTGCATCCTGTAACTTTGAGATTCCGGAAGATCTGCATGATCCTAATGTAAAAGATGATTTACTGATTTTCAATAACAACAATGATGAAGAGTTTGAAAAGTCCATGAAAGAGATTACTGGAATCTTAAATGAGACTATCAATCAGGACTAATTACATAGTTTAAAAGTGGAACCCCGGGCAAAATGCTTCTTATGGGAAGAGAAGTATTTTGCCCGGGGATTTTTTACTTTACAGGAAAGTGCTTTCCTGTAAAGTAAAAACGCTCTGCGAGGATGCGCATTGCGGCGTATAAGGTAGATGTCGCAAGCGACCGCCGCAGGCGCGAGAAAGTGCCAAGGCACATTCTTTTTTTATAACAGAATGTGGAGAACTTTTTGTATTTGTGCTATGATGTGAATATGTGGAGCATATATGGAATAGATATCCGGCTGTTAAAAGAACATCCGGAATATAAAGAACAAATAAAATTGCTTCCCACACGTTGGGAGAAGGTAAATAAAATAAAAAAAGAAGAGGACAGACTGCGGAGTATTGCTGCAGGCATCCTGCTTTCCTATGGGTTACGGGAAAATGGCATAGATTTAGATGCCTGTCAGCTTATAATGGGAACCCATGGCAAGCCGCAGGTGGCAGGCTGTGAGGGACTGCATTTTAATCTGTCTCACACAGGAAACTATGCAGTGGCGGTATTTTCTGATGCACCGGTTGGAATTGACATCGAACACCGGAGAGCATTAAAGCAGACGCTTTTGGACAAGTGCTTCACAAAGGACGAGCAGGCATGGATACAAAGCCAGCCGGATAAAGAAATGGCATTTGTACGCCTCTGGACAGCCAAGGAAAGCTATGTAAAATGGAGTGGCGAAGGAATTACCTTTCCCTTAAAGAGCATTGCAGTTCACCGGAGGGAGAATGGCATCGCATCTTATCCGAAGAAAGATGGCATCGCATTTTACCGGGAAGGCATCCAGCAGCCGGTAAGCTTCGCAGAGTATGATGAGATACCGGATTACCACATCTGCGTGTGCACGGAGTCTGAGAAAGAAAATGTGGCAGAAATTATATGGCTACAAGAAGACAGCTTCTCATGAGCAATGTCAGCGCATGATTTACATTTGCTGTCTGCTAATTATGGGGCGGGGGAAGTGACAGAAAGGTAGAAGAAGGATGAAAAAATATAACACTGTTATCTTTGACTTGGATGGAACCTTATTAAACACATTAAAGGATTTGACTGATGCAACCAATTATGCATTGGAAAAATATGGACAGCCACAGCACAGTATAGAGGATGTCCGGAAATTTGTCGGAAATGGCATCCGCAAGCTGATTGAGCGTGCGTTAGAGGGCGGAGAGGAAAATCCGGAATTTGAGCATGTATTTGCAGCTTTTAAAGAATATTATGGTGAGCATTGTAATGATACCACCTGTCTTTATCCGGGCGTGGAAGAAATAATTACTTCCTTAAAGGGACAGGGCTATCGCCTTGCAATTGTTTCAAATAAAGCGGATTTTGCAGTAAAGGAATTACAGCAGATTTATTTTAAAGGAAAGATTGAAGTTGCCATTGGAGAAAAAGATGGCATTCGTAAGAAACCCGCACCTGACACTGTTATGCAGGCGTTAAAGGAGCTTGGAAGCAGCAGGGAAGAAGCGGTCTATGTAGGCGATTCTGATGTGGACATTGCAACAGCAGCAAATTCCGGTATGCCATGTATCAGTGTGACCTGGGGATTCCGGGATGTTCCATTTTTAAAGGAGCATGGAGCAACACATCTGGCAGCTAGTGCTGAAGAATTGTATGCAATTTTAGATGAATTCAATGCGTAAAAAGGAGAATGGCAAATGGAAATTATCCGACAGATGCAGGAGCGGAAGGACTTGACGGAACGGGAAAGAAATATTCGTGATTATCTGATGGAACATCCGGAGGCTGTCATTTCCATGACAGCAAAGCAGTTAGGGGAAGTTTCTTATAGCAGTACTGCAGCTGTAAGCCGCTTTTGCCGGAAAATCGGCTGTCAGGATTATGGAGAATTCCGGCTGCGTTTCCTAAGTGAATTGCAGAGTACGGAGGGTGGACAGGAGACGACCACAGAGCATTTTGTAATACAGCAGCAGGAAAATGCCATGACCATTATGAATAAGATTGCGGACATTGACACCCTTGCCGTTGAAAAGACAAAGCGTCTTCTTACGATTGATCAGCTGGCGCGGGTGGGAAAAATGGTGCATGAGGCCAAGTACATTGATTTCTATGCCTTTGATATGAATATACATCTGGCACGCTACGGCTGCAGTCAGTTCTTCCATTGCGATAAGGTGGCAAATACTTATGCGGAAGATAATATACAAAGGATGATGGCATTGCAGAATAATGAAAATCATCTGTCCATCATGATTAGTCATACCGGAAATAATAAGAAGCTGGTGGAACTGGTAAGGGATTTACATCGGGCAAAAGCAAAAACCATTCTGATTACATCCCAGGGCAAAAGCAGGATGAAAGCATATGTGGATGAGGTTCTGCTGACACCAAGAACACTGACAGAGTGTGGAAGTATCCGGATGGAAGGACTGTGGACAGTGGCATTTTCCGCAGCAACAAAATACCTTCTGGATGTTATGTTTGCAATGGAATTTTCTGCCGGTTATGATGAAAATATAAAACTGAGCAAGCAATATTATGAGATTGGTGCAAAGAACCTGTGTGATACAGAAAAATCATAGCAATAAAATGAAACAAAATTTCAAGATTTCATTCATAAGAGCCGATTCTTTTGAAACGATCATTCAAAATCCGTCACACTTGTTGCAGAGAACAGAAAACATGTTATCCTTGGACTGTAAGGAAGACATCGCCATATGTCCCTTGCATTTATAGCATGTTGGAGCCCGGAAAATAAATTCCGGGCTCCGTTAAAAAAGGAGTGACGCATATGAAATTAAAGAAGAAAATGAAACGAATGTTAGAAGCAAATCTGATGAATGTAATACTTGCAACAGAGCAACAGGGATTAAAGAAACTGATGATTCATTTCTTAGAGACTTTATAACTAGAATTTTGATAACTGCAATATTACATTTATAAAATAAAAATATTATCAGGAGGGAGACGCATATGAGTATAACAGTAAATCTCTATTACACCGGTGAAAATGGAAATGCATTAAAGTTTGCCCGGGAGATGGAAAGCAGCGGAACGGCAGATGCAATCCGCCGGGAAGAGGGCAATTTAAGGTATGAATATTTTATACCGATGCAGGATGAGGAAACGGTGCTTTTAATAGACAGTTGGGAGAACCAGCAGGCATTAGATGTGCATCATGCTTCTCCGATGATGCAGACCATTGCGGCATTGAGGGATAAATACGACCTTCACATGAGAGTAGAACGTTACGTATCGGACGATGAAACCACGCAGGATGATAAATTCATTCGAAAATAAGCAGTATATCTATGATGGCAATGATCGGAATATTCTTGCCAGATATTGTAAAGGAAAATTTGTGGCAAAACCATTTGCATAGCAGACATTGCATAGAATACGAAAGAAGACACGAGGTATGTTCAGACAAACAACAGTTGGTTGAAACATACTTCGTGTCTTTTACATTGCTAAGAAGCTATAAAGCTATAAAGCACTGTCTATGACAGAACCTACATGTAGAAAGTTTATCCGTGCAGTCCGGTATACAACTGATAATATTTACCCTTCTGGGCAATTAGTTCGTCGTGGCTGCCCCGTTCAATAATGCGGCCCTGCTCTAATACCATGATACAGTCACTGTTCTTAACAGTGGAGAGACGGTGGGCAATGACAAAGGTTGTTCTGCCTGCCATCAGTTTATCCATACCATCCTGAACGATACGCTCGGTTCTGGTATCGATGGAGCTGGTTGCTTCGTCAAGAATCAGTACCGGAGGATTGGCAACAGCTGCACGGGCGATGGCAAGTAACTGACGCTGTCCCTGGCTTAAGTTGGCACCATCACCGGTCAGCATGGTATTGTAACCATCCGGAAGATGGCGGATGAAGGAATCAGCATTGGCAAGCTTTGCAGCAGCGATAACTTCATCGTCGGTAGCATCCAGTTTACCGTAGCGGATATTTTCCATTACGCTGGCGGTAAAGAGGTGGGTATCCTGTAATACGATGCCAAGAGAGTGTCTTAAGTCAGCTTTCTTAATCTTGTTGATATTGATACCGTCATAACGGATTTTACCATCCTGGATATCATAGAAACGGTTAATCAGGTTCGTAATGGTAGTCTTACCAGCACCGGTAGAACCGACAAAAGCAATTTTCTGACCGGGAGTAGCAAATAATTTTACATTGTGTAAGACAATCTTATCATCATTATATCCAAAGTCTACATCATCGAAGACCACATCTCCCTTTAACTCTACATAGTCAATGGAGCCGTCTGCCTGATGCTGGTGTTTCCAGGCCCAGCGTCCGCTTCGGGTATTGGAGGTCTCTACAAGCTTTTCTCCGTCTTTTTCTACATTGACAAGAGTAACATAACCTTCATCTGTTTCCGGTGTTTCATCCAAAAGGGTGAAGATTCGCTCGGAACCTGCCATGGCCATAACAATACTGTTTAACTGCTGGCTGACCTGGTTGATTGGCATATTAAAGCTCTTGTTAAAGGTTAAGAAACTTGCCAGTCCGCCCAGTGTAAATCCACCGATGCCATTTAAGGCGAGGACACCACCAACCATGGCACAGAGTACATAACTGATGTTACCAATCTGGGCATTTGCCGGCATTAAGATATTGGCAAATTTGTTGGCATTGTCAGCACTGCGGAAAAGCTGGTCATTTAATTTGTTAAAAGCTTCGATACTTTCTTCTTCGTGGCAGAAGACTTTAATTACCTTCTGACCATCCATCATTTCTTCGATAAAACCATTGGTTGCACCAAGGTCACGCTGCTGAGCGATAAAGTATTTACCACTTTTTCCGGCAAGATTTTTCGTGACAAGGAGCATGACACCAACCATTACAAGAGTAAGAACAGTCAGTGGGATATTCAGGATAATCATGTAAATCAGTACACTGACAATGGTAATGACACTGTTGATTAACTGCGGAATACTCTGGCTGATCATCTGACGAAGGGTATCAATGTCATTGGTGTATACAGACATGATATCGCCGTGGGCATGCGTGTCAAAGTATTTAATGGGCAGTGTTTCCATATGGGTAAACAAATCGATTCGCAAATCATTTAAAGTACCCTGCGTAACATAAATCATAATCTTAGAATAAGCAAAGGTACTTAAAACTCCCACACCGTAAAAGCATGCAACACGAAGGATGGCAGCAGCCAGCGGTGCAAAGTCCTTATCCGGTGAATTCAGAATCGGGATAATATAGCTGTCAATCAGGGTTTTCATAAACATGGTTCCCTGGGTGTTGGCAAGAACACTTAATACAATAAAGACAAGTACCAGGAGGCAGGCAATTCCGTATTTCCGGAAAATGTAAGCCATCAGACGGCAGAATAATTTGCCAGGATTCTTTACTTTCCTTTTTTCAGCCATTACTGAGCACCTCCATTCTCATCAAAGTCACCACCGCCGCCGGTCTGGGATTCATAGACATCACGGTAGATGGCATTATTTGCTAATAATTCTTCGTGGGTTCCAAAGCCGTTAATCTTACCTTCATCTAAGACAATAATGCGGTCAGCACTCTGGACACTGGAGATTCGCTGGGCAATAATCAGCTTGGTTGTACCCGGAATCTCTTCGGCAAAGGCTTTGCGGATTTTTGCATCGGTTGCGGTATCTACGGCACTGGTGCTGTCATCCAGAATCAGAATTTTCGGTTTCTTTAAGAGGGCACGGGCAATACAAAGACGCTGCTTCTGACCACCGGATACGTTGGTTCCCCCCTGTTCGATGTATGTATTGTATTTATCCGGAAAAGTGTTGATAAAATCATCGGCACATGCTAATTTGCAGGCACGGATACATTCTTCTTCCGTAGCATTTTTATCGCCCCAGCGCAGGTTATCAAGAATTGTACCGGAGAAAAGTACGTTTTTCTGCAGTACAACGGCAACCTGGTTACGCAGGGTATCAAGGTCATACTTTCTTACATCAATGCCGCCAACGGAGACAGAGCCTTCATTTACATCATACAGACGGCTGATTAAGTTCACCAGACTGGACTTGGAACTTCCGGTTCCGCCTAAGATACCGATGGTTTCACCGGAATGAATAGACAGATTGATATCGGAAAGAACCGGCTCAGCCGCATCTTCTTTATAGCTGAAGGTAACATGGTCGAAGGTAATACTTCCGTCTTTTACTTCCATAACCGGATGCTTTGGGTTATTTAAGTTACTCTTTTCGTTTAATACTTCAGAAACCCGGCGGGCACTGGCAACACTCATGGTAATCATGACAAATACCATGGAGAGCATCATCAGGCTCATCAGAATATTCATACAGTAGGTTAAGAGACTCATCAGCTCACCGGTAGTGAGGCTGCTGTTTACAATCATCTTTGCACCAAGCCAGCTGATTAAAAGAATACAGGTATATACCGTAAACTGCATGGCAGGAGCGTTGAAAACAACAACATTTTCAGCCTTTACCAGGAGCTTGTAAATATTTCCGCTGGCTTTCTTAAAAGTAGAAGCTTCATGGTCTTCACGGACATAAGCTTTTACGACACGGATAGCGGAAACATTTTCCTGGACTCTTGCGTTTAAGTCATCATATTTTGGAAAAGCTTCATTAAAATATTTGGTAGCAAACCGGATGATGATAGCAAGCACACCACCTAAGAGGATAATGGCAATCAGATAAACGCTGGCAAGCTTCGGACTGATAAAGAAGGACATTGCCATGGCACAAATCAGACTGGCCGGTGCTCTCGTACACATGCGGAGGATCATCTGGTAAGCATTCTGCAGGTTGGTAACGTCGGTAGTCATACGGGTAACAAGACCTGCAGTGCTGTATTTATCAATGTTAGCAAAGGAAAAGGTCTGAATATTTTCAAACATGGATTTCCTTAAGTTACGGGCAAATCCGGTGGATGCCCGGGCACCATATTTTCCACCCATAATTCCGGCAAACAGGGAGAAGCATGCAGCAACGACCATCCAGGCACCGACTACATAGATGTGATGGATGTCACCCTTGTTGACACCATTATCAATGATGGAAGCCATCAGAAAAGGAATTAAAGTTTCCATCAGAACCTCAAGAATCATAAAGATAGGAGTTAAGATGGAATCACGTTTAAATTCTTTAATCTGGGCAGCTAAAGTCTTTAACATAAATTTCACTTCCTTTTTTCTAAATTGTATGCTATAACATAAATGTTAGCATACTAACAGATATTGTTATATAACAATATTTTTTATATGTCAATGAATTTTTCGGGAAAGAAAAGAAGGATTATGAAATGGGCAAAGAGAGAAAACTTGGAAACGATATCCGGGTCATACACAATATGATAGGGATGTACTGCGACCGGTATGGTGCGGATCACCGAGATGGTGTGGCACCGATGCAGGGGCGGACACTGGGCTTTTTATATTGTAATAAAGATAAGGTCATTTGCCAGAAGGACATCGAGCAGGAATTCTTAATTTCCAGGGCAACGGCAAGCAAAATGTTACAGTCCATGGAGAAAAAGGAGCTGATTACCAGAAAAGAACTAAAAGAGGACGCACGATTAAAGCAGATTCTTCTGACGAAAAAAGGGGAACAGCAGCATTTGAAAATGATGAACTTCTTTTCTGGAGTGGAGAAGCTCCTGGTGGATGGAATGACAAAAGAGGAAGCAGATGAGCTATCCTCTCTTTTAAAGCGGGTGCGCCATAATCTTGAGAAGAATCTGTAAAGCTTAGGAAAAGACATAAGGAAAAGAGAAGGTTCTACTTCCTATATATATGACTTTTTGCTATAATAGATGCAAACGAAGAAAAGGGAGGAGCAGGAGATGATTATTTTCTGGTTAGCACTTTTTGTAATATTACTGATTATAGAGATTATTACGGTAGGACTGACAACCATCTGGTTTGCAGGCGGAAGCATGGCAGCCCTGATTGTGGCAGCAGTAGGAGGTCCAGTCTGGCTGCAGGTAATTTTATTCCTTGTGGTATCTTTTGTATTGTTATTCTTTACAAGACCATGGGCAGTAAAATATTTAAACCCGCATAAGACCCGGACGAATTACGAGGATGCCATCGGAAAGACCGTACGTGTAACAATGAAGATTGACAATATCGAAGAGACAGGAACAGCTGTATTAAACGGACAGGAATGGACGGCAAGAAGCAATGACGATGCAGTTACCATAGAAGCAGATACTACTGCAGAAGTTGTGGCAATAAGTGGTGTCAAACTGATTGTAAAACCACAGTAGAGTAAGAAAAGATAAGGCAGGCGATTGCATATGAAACTTGGAATGGTATTTGAAGGCGGAGCCAGCAGGACAATTTTTTCCTGTGGAGTGGCAGACGCATTTCTTGAAGAAAATATAATGCCTGATTATTTTATCGGCGTATCGGCAGGAATAGCCTTTGGCTTATCCTATTTGTCAAAGCAGCACGGCAGAAACTTAGAGCTTGCAAGAAAATATATGTCAGATGGCAATTATCAGGGATTTAAGTTCTTATTTGATAAGAACCGCAAGACCTTTTATAATCTGGATTACGTCTTTGATGAAGTGCCAAATAAATTACTGCCCTTTGATTATGATGCATTTGCAGCATTTCCGGGACAGGTGGAAGCAGCAGTGACCAACATTCATTCCGGTAAAGCAGAGTATCTTGAAGTGCCAAGAGACAGCTCCAGCATGTCAGTTATCGAAGCAAGCTGTGCACTTCCGGTATTTTTCAAGCCGGTGCAGGTAGGCAGACGCTATTATCTGGATGGCGGCGTGGCAGATTCCGTTCCATTTGAGAGGGCATTAGAGCAGGGCTGCGATAAGGTAATTGTCGTACTGACAAGAGAGCGTGGCTATGAGAAGCATACGGATGGAGGAACGAAGATTTCTTCTGCATTATATCGGCGTTATCCAAATATCGTAAAGGATTTGAAGGAGCGTCCGGCAAAATATAATGAGTCCATGCAAAAATTATTCCGGTTGGAAAAAGAAGGACGCGTTTTTGTAATTGCACCGGATACGACCCATGGGGTAGGCAGAACCGAAAGTGACCCGAAGCGGTTAGAAGAATTATACGAAGAAGGTTATCTTGAGGGAAAAGAACAGATGGTAGCATTAAAGAATTATTTGAAGAAGTAAGAAGCAGGAATGATGAGTGAACAGATAGAGCAGGAAAAAACAATTCATTATAATGATGCAAAGATCTGGCAGATTGCATTTTTTTCCATGAATAATACAGCAGCAAATCTGTATCTGGCTTTGATGGGCTATATCTCATACTATGCCAATTCCATGGCTGGCTTTTCTGTTGTGTTGATTTCTTCACTGGTAACAGCAATGAATATTTTTGATGGTGTAACTGACCCTGTGGTTGGTTTTCTGCTGGATAAGAGTAAAGGACGGTTTGGAAAATTCCGTCCTTTTATGGTGGCTGGAAATATACTGATGGCAGTCAGTGCTGTTCTCCTGTTTGCGACAACACATCTGATTCCAAAGTGGGTACGGATTCCGTATTTTATTATTATCTATGCAATTTTTATTATCGGATATACCTTTCAGACTGTGGTTGCCAAATCGGGGCAGACGATTATTACCAATAATCCGAAGAAACGCCCGCTGTCCACTTATTTCGATTCCATTTTCATCATGGCGGCATACGGCGGCAGTGCCTTGTTTGTAGCCAATTATCTGGTGCCGAAATACGGTGGATTTACCAACGAAGAGCTGTATGTGGAGTATGTATTCTGGGTTGTGGTATTGTCGGCACTGGCAACACTTTTGGCGGTAATCGGAATCTGGAAGAAAGACCAGCCGGGACGCTATGAACATCAGCAGACACAGAAGATTAAGGTGTGGGATTTTTTCTTGATTTTAAAACAGAACAAGCCAATCCGTATGCTGATTATGGCAGCCTGCACCAACCGGTTTGCGGCAACGGTATACAGCCATACAACAGTAGGCGTTATGCTTTATGGCATCATGATGGAAAATTATGGAATCGCCGGATGGATTGGTGTGGTGGCAGCATTGCCAACGCTTTTGGTAGTGACCGTTGGCATCCGGGCAGCACAACGGATGGGACAGAAGAAGGCACTGGTATTATTTACGGGACTTGGCATTTTCTTCCAGTTACTATTGATTGTGGTATTGATGCAGGACAATATCAATACGGTTACTTTTAATCTCAAACATTTTAATGCCATTTCCTTCTGGTTTATGTTATTCTTTGTATTATTAAATGGTTGTAAGTCCATTACAAATAATATGGTGGTGCCGATGATTGCAGACTGCTCCGATTATGAGCAGTACCGCAGCGGTAAATTTGTACCGGGACTGATGGGAGCACTGTTTTCCTTTGTAGATAAAATTTTTGCAGCACTGGGAACGGCATTTGTAGGACTGGTAATGTTACTGATTGGATATAATAAAACATTTCCGCAGATTGGTGATGCCTTGACACCGGTATTGCGTTATACAACCATATTCCTATTTTGCGGAACACCGATTATCGGCTGGGTAAGTTCTTTGATTGCGTTGAAATTTTACCGGCTGGACAAGAAGAAAATGAATGAAATTGCGGCAGCATTGCAGGAGGAAGAGATAGAATGAAAATCGTTTTTTTAGATGCAAAATCAATTGGAGAGGATATTGATTTATCCGCATATGATGCATTGGGAGAAGTTATAAAATATGATTTCTCGACAGCAGAGGAAGCGGCAGTACGAAGCGTGGATGCAGATGTGCTGGTACTAAATAAAGTAGAAGTTAACGAAAAGACCATTGGAAATGCAAGCCACTTAAAGCTTGTGTGTGTGACGGCAACCGGAACGAATAATCTCGATAAGGCATACCTTGAAAAACGTGGTATTGCATGGCGCAACGTAGCGGGATATTCCACGGAATCGGTGACACAGCATACCTTTGCCATGCTGTTTTATTTACTGGAAAAACTGCCTTATTATGACCGCTATGTAAAAGATGAAAAATATATCGGAGATAAAATGTTTACCCACTTTGATAAACATTTCGGAGAGCTGGCAAAAATGACCTGGGGCATTATCGGACTTGGAAATATCGGAAAAAGAGTTGCAGATATTGCAAAAGCCTTTGGCTGTCGTGTCATTTACTATTCCACTTCCGGACGAAACAGCCAGCCGGGCTATGAGCGTGTCAGCTTCGAAGAACTGTTAAAGGAATCGGATATTGTATCCGTTCATGCACCGTTGGATGAAAACACGTTGGATTTGATGAATAAAGAAGCTTTTCATCAGATGAAGAAAACGGCTATTTTCTTAAACCTTGGAAGAGGACCGATTGTGGTAGAAGAGGATTTGGCAGAAGCCTTGGAACAGGATGAGATTGCGGCAGCAGGACTGGATGTCCTCCGGGTAGAACCGATGAGTCCGGAAAATCCGCTGCGCAGAATCAAAGACAGTGAGAAATTACTGATTACGCCGCATATTGCATGGGCGAGTGTGGAAGCCCGCACCCGCCTCATGGAGATTATCTGTGGTCAGATTCAGGAATTTTTCTCTAATGGAAGTCCGGAATCATAAGAGTTGTTTCCTAGCTCTAAGGAAAGTGCATCTAACTGTTCCCGGTAAACCGGCGTTCCGATTGGAAGCGTAAACAGTCTTGCAGTTTTATTTAAGATGGACTGATACCGGGTTCCCGCAGTATCCAAAAGGTCAAAGAAGGACTCATGGGAGACATCTTCTTTGTTCCATGGATTCCGCCAACGGAAATGACGAAGATTCAGCGGGTCTACCGTAAAAGTAAAGTAGTCACTTGGAATCAACGGAGAAATACATGCATAACCTAAAGTCTTTGCCTCGATTTTACGGGCAAGGACTTTTTTCTTGCCCTGCGGGTCACGAATCCATGCGGTATTAAGCTGCACAGCTTTTAAGGCAGCCTGCATGGAGCGGTAAGTAAAGCGGTACTCTTTATATGTGGAGCTGTAAGTCTTTAATAATAAAGAAGCAATGATGTGCCGTTCCTTCCGGCTGATGTGCAGGGTGGCACTCTGGTTGAATTCAGATGGCGCACAGTTCTTATAATAGGTAAGAAGCTCTGCATCAATATCTGTTTCCAGATATACATGATGACCAAAATAACCCTTATCATAAGTGCCATAGTGTGACTTGGCAAAGATATATGGATGACAGGTAGTATCTAAGACATAATGTCCAAGAAAGCCGCAGATATAGGAAATGGCAATCTGCTGCTCCGTCTCTTTCAAGAACATGTCCTTACTTTTTAAAAGCTGGATAAGAAAGACACCGGTATTTTTGTGGTGTGCCAACTGCCCGATATTTCCGGAAGAGCGAAGGTAGGACGGCAGGTAATAAAAGAAAATATCCGGTCCCTGTAAGCCCATACAGAATGCATGCGGAAATTTACGGATGCAGGAAACAAGATTCGGTTCCTCTAATTCACGAAAAGAATTCAGTCCAAATAAATAGTGGGTGGTAAATCCTGGCATAACAACAATCCTTTCAACTAATTATATTTTAAGTGATTGCAGCAAATTTTAAAGGGGTGAGTTTTTTGCTATTTAAAAGTATCTTTTTCGGCTATAAAATACCGCAGTTCTAAAGTGCATGTTTTTCTTCCTGTGATAAAAACCGTCTTTCCAATGTTTGACAAAAGTACTGCACGGTTCGCCGAAATGCGGATGCATGATAAGGGCTGTTAGGGGCACCCGGAATTTCGTCTGGCATCCGGCAACGCTGGCACAGGACGTGCCAGCGAGGCGCATCTGAACATGGATGTGAATTTGCGCCGGTTGCCAGAACGAATGAAATGTAAATCGAAATTCCCAGTGCCCCTTGCAGGCTTTATGTCGCATCCGCATCCGGCGGACAGTGCGGTACTTCCGTCAAAGCAGGCGGAAAGACAGTTTACAATCAAGAAAAACATGCACTAAGAACTGCAGGCATTTCATATCAAAGAAAAAGATATCTTTTGAATATCAAAAACTCACCATTTAGAATTTCTTTCGTTGCAATCGCTTATATATAGATAATTAAAGTATAGCACTTTTTGCCAGGAAATATAATACAGAAGTTTGACAAAAAATGGATATTTGATATAATCCTGTGTGTGACGAATAATCCATGGAGATACGTGGTAAAATAGACAGGCAGCAGAGGAAAAAGAGAACTGGGAGTGAGGTTTTATTAATAAGCGGACAAAGCAAATACTGAAACTGGTTTTTGTAATTGCCATCGTAGCAATTATCATTTATACGTTCCGGGATTCAGCCGGACCAATTTTAAAGGAGCTTTCTACAACTGCACCTTGGGTGGTCATTACCATCTGCGGTGCCGGTGTTATGTATAATGTGGTAGAAGGATGGATTAATTATTCCTTCGCAAAGCAGTATAATCCACAGTTTACATACCGGATGGGTATAGAGAGCGCCTTTTATTGCTCATTTTACCGTGTGGCAACCTTAGGCAGTGGTGCCGGTGTGGCAGCGGTATATTATTTCAATGAAAAAGGAATTCCGGTTTTTCAGGGAACCGGAATGTATATGGTAGAGTATGCGATTCATAAAGTAACGATTGCGATCTTTTCCATTATTTTCTTCCTGTTAAATTTCGGATTTATGAAGGAACATTATTCCGAATATTTTAATCTTCTGATTGCAGGATATGTTTTGACGGCAGTGATAGCAACTGCATTACTTTTATTCTGCTGTTCAAAGAAGTTCCATGGAATTTTACTTTTCCTGGTGGACAAGCTGAACCGCAAAGGAAAATTCGATGCGCAGGCAGCCATGTTACGGGAACAGTGTGGCATCTTAGAGGATGCAGCAGGCATGCTTCTGACCAAGGGAAAACTAATCGCATCCATTGTAGCTAAGAATCTGTTGAAATTTGCATTCTGCTATGGCATACCATTCGTGATTTTATATCGGGAATATGGATTGACACTGCTACAGTCCTGGGCAGTTACTTCCCTTGCTTTTATGCTGGCAGCAGTCATTCCGTCTCCGGCAGGAATCGGTTCCTCAGAGTTTGTATTTACCGCATTGTTTACAGTATTGGTAGGAACCGGAGAAGCCGGTTCTGCGGCATTGTTATACCGTTTTGCAACATTCGTACTTCCATTTGTTATCGGTGGTGTGGTGGTATTACTGCATAAGCGTATTGACCGACGGATTGCAAAACGCAAGGCAGATAAGGCACAGCAGTAAGGGAAAGAGAAGGAATTAAGATGAAAGAAAGAAAAGGAATCAGTGGCAGCACACTGAAAATCATTGCGATTATAACGATGTTAATTGACCATATCGGAGCCGGAGTTCTTGGCAGACTGCTGGTAGTCCGTGGCATGAATGAGGCGGCAGATCTGAATGCATGGATTGATGCCAACAGTACCCTGGTGATTACATATCAGATGATGCGTTTTGTCGGAAGACTGGCATTTCCGATTTTCTGTTTTCTTTTAATCGAAGGCTTTGAACATACCCATGATGTGAAGAAATATGCACTTCGTCTGCTTTCCTTCTGCCTGGTATCTGAAATTCCATTTGACTTATTATTCAATGGAAAAATATTGGAATCCGGTTATCAGAATGTATTTTTTACACTGTTTATCGGACTGATGGTTATGTGGGGATTTCAGGCAGTGGAGAATCAGGAACGGTTTGCGAAGTTTAAGAAAGTTATTTTTGATGCGGGAATTCTTGCAGCAGGAATCCTTGCGGCAGAATTTTTAAATACCGACTATGCCGGAATTGGCGTTGCCTGCATCGTATTACTCTATGTATTCCGTAAGAAAAAATCCTACCAGCTGCTTGCAGGATGTATCGGATTTTCCTGGGAGCTTACTGCACCGCTGGCATTCATTCCGATTGCATTTTATAATGGAAAACGTGGACTTTCTTTGAAATACTTTTTCTACATTTTCTATCCGGCGCACCTTCTGATTTTGTATATCATCTGCTGGGCAATGGGAATGGGACCGATTGCAGTCGCTTAGATTTCTTTAAGATTTTGTGAAGAGGCTTGCAAACAAAAAAGACCTGCGTTATAGTAGCGGATGGACAGAAGTTCTGTCACAGAAGAAAACGGCAGGATTGTAAGGAATGAATGAGAATAAAGCAGAAAGAAATGAAATAGAACAGAATAAGACCGTACAGGATAAAACGGAGCAGAATAAAAAATATTCAGTTAGACTTATCGGACTGGATTATAAGAAGACAAATATAAGAGCCGGACTCATTGCTTTTGCAGTGATGTTGGGCTTTTGTCTCTATGGTGGGGTAAATGTGCTACTGGCAGTTGCCGCAGGGCTGATTTATTTTGGAATCAAAAATCTTAGGATTACATTGCCGGAGAAAGCCAATCCTATCTGGGCTGCACTTGAAATTTTCCTAAGTGCCATCATGACGGAGCATATGGTGCAGTATCTTTTGCTGGATGCAGAACTGCGGGAGAAAATCAGTGTGAATCACACCCGATGGAATGTGCTCTGCTGCATGGTCTTTTATCTTGCACTGTTAGTGATTACAGCAAAGCCGAAGATTGCCTGCATGATAGGACATATTTTCCTTTTAAGCCTTGCAGGAATCAATTACTTTGTCTATCAGTTCCGTGGAAATGAATTTTCTTTCGGAGATTTGAAAGCGGCATCCACCGGACTTTCCGTAGCGGCAAATTATAAATTTGTATTGGAAGACCGGGCGGTCTATGTCATACTTTTTAGCATGATATATGTTGCCTTTATAAGAAAGCTGAATTTTGAATTTAAAAAGAAATGGATGCTCCGGATCAGTGCCTTTGCGGCAGCACTGGTGATGGGAATTTATGTGGGAATTGCCACAGAAGATACGGTAATGGAATCCTGGGAACAGAAAGGAACTTACCGCAACGGTTATATCTTAAATTTTGTACTCAGCATCCGGGATTCCTTTGTGGCGGAGCCGGATGGATACTCAAAAGATGTGGTGGAAGAGATTTCCAAAGAATATCCGGCACCGGAGAATAAAGGCTCGGAAGATGACCCGACCATTATTGTTATTATGAATGAGTCCTTTGCGGATTTGAGTGTGATTTCCCATTATGGATTTGAGACAACGGAAGAGGTAACACCATTTTTTGATTCCATGGACACCAATGTCATTAAGGGATATGCACTGTCTTCTGTCTTTGGTGCAAAGACACCGGATTCCGAGTGGGAATTTCTGACGGGAAATTCCATGGCATTCCTGCCAAGCGGCTCCGTGCCTTATCAGCAGTATATGTCAAAGAAACCGTATTCCCTGGTGAGCACATTAAAGGAGCGGGGATATTCCTGCATTTCCATGCATCCTTACTATGCGTCTGGCTGGAGCAGAAGCAAGGTTTATCCGTTGCTGGGCTTCGATGAGAGTCTCTTTATCGATGATTTCGACCAGACCAATATCATGCGGGAATATATTACGGACCAGGAATTATACAATAAAATTATTGACCAGTATGAGGCAAAGACTTCCGATGAAAAATTATTTATCTTAGGTGTTACCATGCAGAATCACGGTGGCTATACCGATTATTATGATAATTTCCAGAATACCATAAATCTTAAGAATCATTATTTCAGTGATGTGAACCAGTATTTAAGCCTGATTCATGAGAGTGACAAGGCACTGGAAAATCTGATTACTTATTTTGAAAATGTGGATGACAAGGTCGAAATCGTATTTTTCGGAGACCATCAGCCGAGTCTGAATAATAATTTCTATCAGTCCATGAATGGCAAGGGATTATCCGGTCTTACCTTGGATGAACTGCAGGAATTATTTACAGTACCATTTTTTGTATGGACGAATTATGACAGTGAAAGTAAAGATGTGGAACTGACCAGCCTGAATTACTTATCCACAATGACACTGCAGCAGGCGGGTATTGAACTGCCGGCATATAACCAGTTCTTAGCAGACTTGCAGAAAGAGATACCGGCAATGAATTCCAGAGCATTTTATTCCAAGAGTCAGGGCGAATTCCTGCATTATTTCGAGGCACAGGGAGAAGATGCAGACCTTCTGAACCAGTATAATATCCTGCAATACAACAACATGTTTGCCAAGGAAAAAGACAAGGATATAAATCTTTTTCCGTATTATGAAACATCGGATTAAAGAGTGAAAAACATAGAGAAAGTGAAGTGTATGGGAAAAACGGAAAGGCAGGGGGAAGATGTACCGGATTTATCTTGTGGAAGATGATGTAATTATAGCCAGAAGTATCAAAAAACATTTAGAAAACTGGGAATATGAAGTGCAGTGCACAAAAGATTTTTCAGCAGTTACAAAAGAATTTGCGGAGTTTGCACCGCAGCTGGTGCTGATGGACATCGGACTTCCTTTTTACAATGGATATTACTGGTGCGGTGAAATCCGCAAAATTTCTAAAGTGCCGATTATCTTTCTATCATCGGCTGCGGATAATATGAATATTGTCATGGCAGTAAACATGGGGGCAGATGATTTTATCGCAAAGCCTTTTGACTTAAGTGTCCTTACGGTAAAAGTACAGGCGATGCTGCGGCGCACCTATGATTTTACGGAAGGCGGCGAAATGCTGACCTATCACGGAGTGATGCTTCAGGTGGCGGAAGCAGTCCTTACTTATCAGGATAAGAAAGTGGAACTTACCAGGAATGAACTGCGGATTCTAAAGACACTGATGGAAAATAAGGAAAAGGTAGTCTCAAGAGATACGCTGATGACAAAGCTCTGGGAAAGTGACTGCTTTGTGGATGAGAATACACTTTCCGTAAATGTAAACCGCCTTAGAAGGAAACTTGCGGATGCAGGTCTGGAGGATTTTATTCTTACGAAGAAGGGAATCGGGTATCGGCTGAAATGAGATTTGTCAAAAATTATCTGAAGGAAAATCTGAAATGGCTGTTGTTAGTGCTTGCCTGCTTTGGAATCCTGTGCTTTGTAATCGGATTTGAGCAGGTGCCGCTGGCACAATGGGGATATGCCGCATTTTTGTGCTTCTTTTTGTATTTACTGGTAGTAATCATAGATTTTACAAGGCGTTATCTGCATCATAAGAAGCTGGAAAAGCAGACTTCTGAAATTGCAGTGACAATGGATAAGCTGTCATTGCCGCAGGGACAGATGGAAACGGATTACCAGAAAATGCTTCGTTCGTTATATATCACACTGCAGCAGCAGATTAATGAGCTGGAAAACGGGCAGGTGGAGCAGGCAGAATATTTTACCATGTGGGTGCACCAGATTAAGACGCCGATTGCGGCACTGCGCCTGCTGCTGGCAGAGGAAGAAGATGAGCGGAGTCAGGAAATGTGGGAAGAGCTTTTCTCCATTGAGCAGTATGTGGAAATGGCATTGCAGTTTTCCAGACTGTCTGCGAAAAGTACGGATTTTGTGATTGGTGAAGTTTCGTTGGATAAAGTAGTGCGGGAGGCAATCCACAAGTATGCCAGACTGTTTGTGCGAAAGAAAATTAAAATGGAATTAAGTTCCATTGACACGCAGGTACTGACCGATGAAAAATGGCTGGAATTTGTAATCGAACAGATTTTATCCAATGCCATTAAGTATACTGCCGGTGGAACCATTTCTGTTTATTTAAAGGAAGAACCGGAGCAAGAGACAAAAGAGCTGGTTATCGAAGATACCGGAATCGGTATCGCACCGGAGGATTTGCCAAGGATTTTTGAAAAAGGCTATACCGGTTATAACGGTCATGCAGATAAGCGCTCCACAGGAATCGGACTGTATCTCTGCCGGAAAATTATGCGCAAGCTGTCCCATGAAATTACGATTGAGTCGGAGATTGGAGTGGGAACGAAGGTACATCTTGAAATGCGAAGTAGAGATAAGTGATATACAAAATTATGTCCTGAAAAATGTAAATATTAGCAAATTTATCACCTGAAAAATGTGGAATATAATTATGGTACAATAAAAAAGCTAGAAAATATAATTTCAATCTTACAAAAATGTAAGAGATAAAGGGAAAATGTAAGCAGAATCCATGGCTGACATTTTCCTTTTTTGCTATGATAATGGAAAAGATGACAGAGCAATAAAGTGAGGAGAAAACAATGGCAATCTTAGAAGTAAATAATCTGAAAAAAGTTTATACAACCCGCCTGGGTGGAAATCAGGTAGAGGCATTAAAGAATCTTTCCTTTTCAGTGGAAGAAGGAGAATATGTAGCAATCATGGGAGAATCCGGTTCCGGAAAGACTACGCTTTTAAACATTTTGGCAGCACTGGATAAGCCCACCGGTGGACAGGTCATATTAAATGGCAAGAACATTGTGGATATCCGGGGAGAGAAAATCTTGGATTTGTATTTCAGGACTTTAATCTTTTGGATAATTTTTCATTAAAAGATAATATCGTTCTTCCGCTGGTGTTATCCGGTGTGGATTATAAAGAGATGGAGCGGCGCATAACACCGATTGCGGCGCAGCTTGGAATTCTTGATATTCTTGGAAAATATCCTTATGAAGTATCTGGCGGACAGAAACAGCGTGCGGCGGTAGCAAGAGCCTTGATAATCAAGCCGGAGCTGGTACTGGCAGATGAGCCTACCGGAGCACTGGACTCCAAAGCGACGGAAGATTTATTGACATTATTTAATAAGATTAATGAGCGGGGACAGACAATTCTTATGGTAACCCATAGCACTAAGGCTGCAAGCCATGCGAGAAGAGTATTGTTTATTAAAGATGGGGAAGTATTCCACCAGATTTACCGTGGTAATTTAACCAGTGAGGAATTGTATGCAAAGATTTCCGATACACTGACGATGCTTACGACAGGTGGTGAGAAACATGAATAGGGGTTTATATGGAAAACTGGCAGTAAATAATATAAAGCACAACAGACAGTTTTACCTGCCGTATCTGTTGACCGGGATGCTGACGGTGGCATTCTTTTATACCATGCTGTACCTCAATCACAATCCGGGACTGGATGAACTGCCATTTGGTGCCATGGATGTAGAGCTTGTGTTGGGACTGGGTGCAGTTATCATTGGATTTTTCTCTGTGATATTCCTGTTTTACACCAACAGCTTTATTATGAAACGGAGAAAAAAGGAGCTTGGTATTTATAACATTCTTGGAATGGAGAAAAGGCATCTGACAAAAGTAATTTTTCTGGAGACGTTTTTTTCGGCAGTGGTTGCTATCGGTGGCGGACTTGTTGCAGGAATTGCTTTCAGTAAACTGATGTGTATGTTATTGTATGCTATGATTGGATACCATGCAGAAATTGTTTTTTATGTATCAGAAAGTGGCGTTGTAAGTACCATCCTTTTGTTTGCCGGTATTTTTATGCTGACCTTTATATATAATCTGTTTCAGATACAGCTTGCCAAACCGGTGGAACTGCTGCATGGAAGCAGCCAGGGCGAGCGGGAGCCGAAGACGAAAAAGCTGATAGCAATAGTTGGAATTGTAACACTTGCAGCAGGCTACTATATGGCAATTACAGTAGATAATCCGGTAACTGCAGTGCTTCTGTTCTTTGTAGCGGTAATACTTGTAATTATCGGAACCTATTTTATATTTATGGCAGGCAGCATTGCCGTGCTTAAGTTCTTAAGAAAGAGAAAAAGTTATTATTATAAAAAGAAACATTTTGTGGCAGTTTCTGGTCTTATTTACCGGATGAAACAGAATGCAGCAGGACTGGCAAGCATCTGTATTTTATCCACGATGGTACTGGTGGTAATTTCTTCAACGGTAAGTATGTATGCCGGACTGGATGATGAACTGGCAGCCCGTTATCAGGGAGATATCGGAGTATCCATTACCAGTGAAAATCCGATTACAGAAGGTGATGCGTTGCGGGAGTTAGTGAACCGCACCATCCGGCAGGAGAACCGCAGTATAAAAGAAGAACAGGGCATGATGACGCTGACATTTTCCTGCATATCAGAAGATGGAAATCTTGTAATTCGAAAACATGATGATGAGGGCGATTATGGTTCTGGTATTATTATGCTCCGCATGATTACAAGGGAAGATTATGAGGAAGCTTATAATGTAAGGGTTCCGGAGCTTTCGGATCACGAAGTGGTGTTGGCAACCAGTGATGACTATGATAAAGATACGATTACGGTTGGAGATTATACTTATCCTATTTTACAGAAACAGCATTTTTCTTCTGAAAATGGACATTGGATGGATAATCAGGTCTATTATATGGTAGTAAACAATATAGAAGATATGGCACCGTTGTATGAAGCACAGAAAGAGATTTATGGGAAAAATGCCAGCAGCTATTATTATTCTCTGTATATCGACATCGATGGAAACAGGGAAGAAAAAATTGCCTGTGGAAATGCAGTGTCTGCAGCAATTGGTGCATCCGGCATGGAAGAAGGGCACGACGGTAAATATTATATCATGATAGAAAACAGGGCAGAAAATGAAGATTCCTTCCGGCAGATGTATGGTGGCTTTCTGTTCCTTGGTATTTTCCTTGGAATCCTGTTTTTGATGATTACCGTACTTATTATTTTTTACAAGCAGATTTCGGAAGGATATGAGGATAAAGAGCGCTTTGCCATTATGGAAAAAGTAGGAATGAGCAATGAAGAGGTAAAGAAAACAATCAGTGCACAGATTCGGATGGTATTTTTACTACCGATTGTTACCGCTGCGCTACATGTGCTGGCAGCGTTTCCAATGATCCGGATGATACTGGCAGTGATGAATCTGAATAATGGAAGACTGTTTGCGTACTGTCTCCTTGGTACGATTGCAGTATTTACAGTTATTTATCTTCTGGTATACAAGATGACCTCAAGAACCTATTATCGAATTGTTGGGCATCAGATTGGGTAGAGACTCTAATAATATCAAATAACCGTAAGAACCTGCTGCCGGCAGTTTCTTACGGTTGTCTGGCAAAGAAGAGAAAGCTCCCGCTGTACTATGGTGTCATTGGAGCTTTTTTCTCTGGTGTGTATTTAGCAATTGTTTTTAAAAGAAGTTCCGTATCCAGTGGTTTGGTAAGGTGTTCGTCCATACCGGCAGCATAAGTTTTCTGACGGTCTTCTGCAAAGGCGTTTGCAGTCATGGCAAGAATCGGAATTGTTTTTGCATCCGGACGGTCTAAGGAACGGATGGCACGGGTTGTCTGGTAACCATCCATAACCGGCATCATGATATCCATTAAAATGATATCGTATTCATAAGGAGAAGCCTCCATAAAAAGCTGTAGTGCTTCCTCTCCATTGCAGGCTTTGGTAACCACTGCACCGGCATCAGTCAGAATAAATTCTGCAATTTCAAGGTTTAGCAAATTATCTTCAGCCAGCAGAATATGATAGCCGGAAAGAGAGATTTCTTCATCGGAAGTTTCTGCTTCGGAAGTGGAAGCGGCGTTATGGTCGATACAAAAAGGAATCGTAATCCGGTAAGTGGTGCCGACATCCTTCTCACTGGAAAAATCAATGGTTCCGCCCATTTTATCCAAAAGATTCTTTACAATTGCCATGCCAAGTCCGGTACCGTTGTAAGTAGAACGGGCATCATGGCTTTCCTGGGTAAAAGGTTCAAATAAATGCTCCTGAAATTCTTTGCTCATGCCGATTCCGGTATCAGAGCAGGAAAATTCAATCCAGGCAGTATCTTCCGTAAAACGTACTTCATGACAGCTTAGAATGACTTTTCCATTTTCCTTATTATATTTTACTGCATTGCTTACAATATTCATAAGAAGCCGTTGGATATGAATAGGACTTCCGATGAGACAGGGATGCTGGACAGAAGGAACTCCGGAAATAATTTCGATGCCACGTTCCGCAGCCTGCTTTTCTACGATGGTGGTGATATCATGGACCAGGTGCAGAACATGGAATGGGCGGGATTCTAAGACAATTTCGCCGGATTCCAGTTTTCCCATATCAAGAACTTCATTTACAAGTTCTAAGAGCAGACCAGAAGCCTCCCGGATTTTCCCGAGACATTCCTGCTGCTTGACAGGGTTATCTTTATAATGTCCGGCAATTTCCACCATACCACGGATTCCGTTAATCGGCGTCCGGATATCGTGACTCATCCGCTGCAAAAATTCAGTCTTGGCAAGGTTAGCACTTTCTGCTTTTTTGGCAGCCTCCTTTAGTGATTCCTGATAGAGCTTATCCCTCTTCAACTGGGCTTCCTGGTAGCTCTGGTCAGTCCTCCAGCGCAGCATCTGGAAAATCAGAAGAAGGCAGATATAACCAAACATATAATAAAATACTTTTCGCGGAGTCGTTTCAAAAACTGCATGCTCAGGCAGATAGACGTAGATATAATAATTCTGCCCCTGGTCTAACATACCAAAGACATGCTTTGGTGAGGAGACTGTATTATGAACATGAACCATCTGTCCACTCACCGCTTTTTTGTTTATATTCTGTAGTACTTCAATATTCTTAATATCTGTTCCTTCGAGTTTTTCTTCATTTGAGGCAATCACTTTATCACCACTGGTAATGACAATGGTGCTGCTACGGCTGATACTGTAGCCAGACAGCAAATTCTGAAAAGAGATGCTGTAACTTTCAATGTAATCAAGTGGTGTATGGTAATAAGTTACAATAATACCAGAGGTATCGGTACGTCCTACCGCTGCCAGATCGATATAAGAGCCATCTTCACAGTCGATTCTGGAAGAGTATGTTTTTTCCGGATGTATGGCAACATCCAGAAGAACTTCTTTTTCCAGCGTATCGGTTAGACCGGCACTGCCAATGGAATCAGTACAATATTCAGAGGTTACAGTTCCGGTTTCATCCAGAAAAATAATGCCGGTAATATAAAGGTCTTTTGTAAATTCTTCCATGGAAGCTTTTTCCATGGATGTTGTGCCATGCAGACGGTTATCCGTAGAAATATTGTGGGCAGCCTGCTGACAGCATTCAATAATACGCATCAGGCTCTTGGTTTCGGAGGCTAAATTTAAATTGCTGTAGGTGGAGCATTGTTTCTTCAAATAATTAACCGTATCTGCAAGGTGTTCTTCTGTGGATTCGATATCATCATTTGCGGAAGTAAAAAATACCAGAAGGAAGAACAGGATGCCAAGAAATATTGAAAAAGGCCAGAAAAAACGCAGTCTAAAGGGTTTGTTCTTATTTGACTTCATAATTTTCTACCTCCAGATAAGTACTTGGATGCGCTAAGTATTTTCCGATGATTTTCTCAGAGGTTCCATCCTTTTGCATTTCCTCTAAAGTATCAGACAGCTCTTCGTTAAGCCCACTGGTATCATCAAGAGAGAAAGCCACACCCAGTCCGACAGTAAGAAGCGGTTTATCCAGAATGCGGTATTCCACATGATAATCGGACATATATTGTAAAATAGAAGTTTCGTGGGCAGCAACTGCATCCACATAACCTTTGCTTAACATTGGGTAAATCAGCTCACGATTCTGCATGGAGAAAAGTCCGTTAATGTTTGGAATGTCGGGGTCGGTCTGGTTGAGAAAAATATCTTCCGGTTTCGTGGTGGCCTGAACGGCAATGTTTTTACCGGCAAGATCCTGCAGGGTGTAAATATTGCTGTCCGGACTGACTGCAACCACCTGCTGGCTGATCATATAAGGTCCCGCCCATTTGTATTCATCCATTCGTCCGTCCATACTAAAACAGCCCCAGGCACAGTCGATACTGCCATCCTGCAGAAGCTCTTTTTTATTTTCCCAGTCGATGGTGACAAATTCAGCCTGATAGCCCATTCTGTGGAAGGCTTCCGTGGCAAGTTCCACATCAATGCCGGTTGGTCTGCCGTCTGTTCCGCTATAATTAAAAGGCGGATAATTGTCACTGCCAATTACAATAGTTGGCAGTGAAGGTTCCTGTTTTGTGGATAGAGTATTTTCTGCTTTTCTACAGCTGCATAATAAAATTGTAAAGATAAAGAGAACAGCCAATAGCTGTTGTAGTTTTTTCGGACCATTCATATAATAGAGTCACCCCTGAAAAAAATTCTGTTTACTGTGTTACTATTATAAAGTAAGAAAGGCGCAGATACAACAGATTACAACAGATTGCAATAGAAAATCACTTGAATTTTCGACAAAAAAATTGTATATTTGATATAGAAATGTAAATTTATATCTGAAAAGTTTAAACAAGTAGAAATGCTAAGGGATATGTTAGGGAAGAGGGGAATTAGGATGAAAGAAGTTACAAAACAGGCAGAGGAAACACAGATTAGCCATAAAACACTGAGACTGATGATCGGAACACTCTGTTCTGTCATCGGAACGCTACTAGCCCTTTATGTGGGAGGCTGGCTTATGTTATGTAAACCAATACAGGGGGTGGTTTCTGCATACTTTGCAGGAAATCTTACAATTGGAATCATCGCACTGGCGGTATTCAAGTGTCTGCTGTCTGTAACAGTGGCAGGAGCCATCTGGTGTGGTGGATATATTGCTAAGTGCAAGTTTATTGGACATGAAGATTATTAATGAGCAGATTCGAAAAGGATAGGAATGAAAAGGCATGACGGATTAACGTCATGTTTTTTTGACGTTTAATTGAAATGCAAATTTGTATCTGATTTATATATAAAAAACTTACGCTGATGAAAGTAATGAGAAAAGCTGCCGATGGCAGCTTTTCTTGCATTAAATTTAAATCCCCTCAAACCGTCCGGAAGCCCCACAAGGAAGTGTAAGTCCGTTGGAACTGACCGGAAGACCGATTTCGTCGGCTGTGACTTTGCCAGGGAAACGTTTTAGCTCTGTTCCGATAAGGTAAGAGAGAACCGCCGGCTGTAAGCCTGTAGTATAGGAATTAATCAGGAAGAACAAAGGTCTGTCCACCAGAAGCTGTGCACAGAGTTTGACCAGTGGATGGATGGATTCTTCGATTTTCCAGATTTCACCCTTGGGACCTCTGCCGTAGGATGGAGGGTCCATAATAATAGCATCGTAGTGGTTGCCACGGCGGATTTCACGTTCCACGAATTTGACACAGTCATCTACAATCCAGCGGATTGGTGCATCTGCAAGACCGGAAGAAGCAGCATTTTCCTTGGCCCAGGTAACCATACCCTTTGAAGCGTCTACATGGGTAACGGATGCACCTGCTGCTGCGGCAGCAATCGTAGCACCACCGGTATAGGCAAAAAGATTTAAGACTTTTACTGGTCTTCCAGCTTTCTTAATCAGTTCAGAGAACCAGTCCCAGTTAGCAGCCTGCTCCGGGAAAAGACCGGTGTGCTTGAAGCTGAAAGGCTTTAACTGGAAAGTAAGGCTGCGGTAGTGGATACTCCACTGCTGTGGCAGGTCAAAGAATTCCCATTCGCCGCCGCCCTTTTTACTGCGGTGATAGTGGGCGTTCATTTTATGCCAGCCTTTTTCTTTCCGTGGCGTATCCCAGATAACCTGAGGATCCGGACGAACCAGGATATAGTCACCCCAGCGCTCTAATTTCTCACCTTTTGAACAGTCTATTACTTCATAATCTTTCCAGTTATCTGCAAGCCACATAGCATTTCCTCCAATATTTTCTGGTATCAAATATTTTCTGTTTTGTCTTAAGACATCTGCATCTTATTATATAAGGGGGAAAATGTTCCGTCAACTTATTCCTGTTTAAAAATCACAGGCAGTTGTGAAAAGGGAATCGATTACCGCAATCGTATTTCGCTGATTCGCAGGGGATTTTCTTTCGCTACGAAATACCACAGTTCTAAAATGCGTGTTTTTCTTTAGAGGATTAAAACAGTCTTTCCAATGTTTGTCAGAATAACTGCATGGTCCGCCGAAGTACAGATGCCTGATAAGGGCTGTTAGGGGCACTTGGAATTTCGTCTGGCAACAGGCAACGCTGGTACAGGGATGTACCAGCGAGGCACATTTGAACATGGACGTGAATTTGTGCCGGTTGCCAGAAGAAAGTATAATTATGCCGAAATTCCCTGTGCCTCTTGCAGGCGTTATGCGGCATCTGGTCTCGACGGACCGTGCAGCTATTCAGTCAAAGCAACCGGAAAGACAGTTTATCAGCATGAAAAACATGCATTCTAAGAACTGTTGGCATTTCATATCGGATAAAGAAAATCCCCTGCGAATCAGCGGAATATGATTCGGGTAAAAGTTCTATTTTTTTCGCAACTGCCTGTGAAAATCAGCAGAGAATAAGTGAAAGAACAAAGAGGACTCCAAGAAAAATCACATTGTAGAGGGTGAAAATCCCAAGAAACCGTCTTGTATCGTTTCCATTACTATTGGTATAGAATTTAAAGGAAATAAGGCTTGCCAGGGAAGCAATAAGAGTACCAAGGCCGCCGAGATTTACCCCAATCAGCAGGGCAGAATAATCATCGGTGAAGCCGGAAAGCAGGATGGCAGCAGGCACGTTACTGATAATCTGGCTGGCACCAATACCCATCAGAACTTCATGGTGGACCAAAAGCTTTGAAATCAGTTCGTGTACCAGAGAAATCTGCTTCATATTTCCGATAAAGATGAAGAAGCAAAGAAAGGTAAGCAGCAGGAAATAATCCACATCCTTTAATACGCGGTAATCCAGAAGCAGAAAGCCTGTGAGGACAAGGAAAAACAGAATCTGGTAAGGCAGAATATGAAGTACCGTCAGAAGACACAGAAGAAAAAGTATCAAATAAAAGGCAAAAAGAATCCGGGAATTTTTACGTGTTTTTACAGCTTCACAAATTACATTGGAAGTATTGGAAGCAGTTACAGTATTTGTAGAATTTGCAGTGTTTGCAGCAGTTGCAGTGGAAACCGTATCCTTTGGGAGAAACAGAATAAAAATCAGCAGAAGGATAGCAGATACAAAAGAGTATGGCAGCATAATCCGGACAAAAGCTCCAATGGATAATCCGGAAATCGTATAGAGATAAAGATTCTGCGGGTTGCCAAGAGGCGTCAGCATGCTGCCGAGATTGGCGGCAATGGTTTCAAGAACGATAACTGGAATCAGAAACTTCTTTTGCTCGGCCATGGACAGAACCAGTATGGTAAACGGTACAAAGGTAATCAGCGCCACATCATTGGTGATAAGCATGCTGAAGAAAAAGCACAGGAAAATGAAAAGTGCCGACAGCATCCGAAGGGAATGCACATGGGTTAAGAGCATGGTTCCAAGCCGGGTAAAAACGCCAATGGAAGAGAATCCCCGTACCACAGCCATCAGGCAGAATAAGAGTGCAAGCACACGGAAATCAATATAAGAAATATAATTTTTCGAAGGTACAACAAAACACATGGAAATAACTGCAAGCAGAAAAGCAATGCAGCAGACCGTTTCTTTCTGGAATAATTCTTTTACTTTTGTAAACATGGCTGGCTCCTTTATGAAATCATTTCCCGCGGGGATTTTCCAAACTGCTTCTTATAGGCACGAAGAAAAGTAGAATAATTGTGAAAGCCGCAGGCAAAGCAGGCATCGGTTACTGCAGTGCCGGAGCTGATTAAATCCCTGGCAAAGAGAAGCCGCTTTGTGGAAAGATAATTTCCGATGGTATACCCGGTCTGCTCCTTAAAAGAGTGCATCAGATAATAGCGGCTGGTAAAAAAGTGCTCTGCCAGGGAATCCACCGTAATATCCTCCGTCAGATGTTCATTCATATAGGTAAGAACCGACAGAATCTTTTCATTTGCCTGAAAGGAATCTTCATATTGCAGGGTGCCGGATAAGGCAGCCCGGTTTAAGTGAATCATAAATTCTAGGAAAAGCGTATTCTGGTAAATCTCATTGGCAAAGCCGTCTTCGGAAAAAGAGTGGACAAGCTCCATCATGGTATCTAAGAGCCGCCGTTCCTTCATGCCGGATAAATGCAGGACATTCGATGGCATGGCAGCATCCGGAAGAAAGCACTGGTTTAAGAAAATAGTCTTATCGGATGATGTAACTGCAAAATCCGGAGAAACATAAATAATCATCCGCTCGTAGGGTGTGGTATCATGAATGACCGGGCGGTGGACTTCACCGGCACGGACAAGAACCAGATCCCCCGGGGTAAGCTGGTAGGATTTTCCTTCAATACAATAGGTGACATTGCCGCTTAGGAAAAAGAGCAGTTTATGAAAATCATGATAATGAAAGTCGTAGGCAGACATTTCGTGGTCAGTCAGGTGAAATATCTTAAAATCATGATGAAGATATCCGGTTTTCTCATATTTTTTCATAAAAATCACATCCTATATACAAAATCAGTCTATGGACAGTATAAAGCACGATTTGCAATAAGGAAAGCATTATTTTACTATCAATTTCAATAAAATGTTGGTATAATGATTGATATATGAAAAAGGACAAGTGCGTCAATAGACGGTTGTCCTGTTGGAAACGAAAATATCTGGTGGGTAATTAAGACGAAGAAAGGCGGTAACAATATGAAAAACTTCAGCAACTATACCGATTACAGTACAAAAGAGGATTTACATTTTGAATCCAAGGCAGTACATGGAGCATTAGGAACGGAACCATTAACCGGCGCAGTCAGCATGCCAATCTTTCAGGCAGCAACCTTCCGTCATCCGGAATTAGGACAGACAACAGGATTTGCCTATAGCCGTCTTGAGAATCCGACCAGACAGGAATTAGAGCGTACCATGGCAATTTTAGAGGGCGGTATCCAGGGATTTGCATTTTCCTCCGGACAGGCTGCGAATATGGCAGTATTTTCCTTATTAAATCCGGGCGAGCATGTAATTCTTTCCGATGATATTTATGGTGGAACCTTCCGTATCATTGGAGATGTATTTGGAAAATATGGAATCGAGCATACTTATGTAGATATGTCTGAATTAGACGAAGTAAAGGCAGCTATCCGCCCGAATACAAAAATGTTCTTCGTTGAGACACCAACCAATCCGATGATGAAGGTGGCAGACATTCATGCCATTTCTGAAATCGCAAAATCCATCGGAGCATTAACCGTTGTAGATAATACATTTTTAACACCATATTTCCAGAAACCGTTGCAGTTGGGAGCTGACATTGTAACCCACAGTTCAACAAAATATCTGGGGGGACACAATGACACCATTTCCGGAATCGTCGTGGTAAAGGATAACAAAGAAATCGCAGATAAGATTCACATCCATATCAAATCCCATGGAAGCCAGCTGGCACCGTTAGACAGCTGGCTGGTATTAAGGGGAATCAAGACCCTTGCAGTCCGTATGGAACGTCACAATGAGAATGCCAGGAAGGTTGCAGAGTGGCTTCGTACACAGCCGAAGGTAAAGAAAGTATATTATGTTGGTTTTGAAGACCATAAGGATTACGAAGTAACCTGCCGCCAGACAACAGGATTTGGCGGAATGATTTCCTTTACCGTAGACAGCTATGAGACCGTTAAGAAGATTCTTAAAAATGTAGATATGATTATGTTTGCAGAGAGTCTTGGCGGAACAGAGACCTTAATCACATATCCGACCACACAGACTCATGAGGATACACCGCTTGATGTAAAAGAGAAGCTTGGTATTACAGACTGCTTCCTTCGTATGTCAGTAGGAATTGAAAATGTGGATGATATCATTGCAGATTTAGACCGGGCAATGAATGCTTAAGAAAAATAAAGGAAAGAGAAAGCAAGGAGAAAATAAATGAAATTTACGAAGATGCAGGCATTTGGAAACGATTATGTATATATCGATGCCATTCATCAGCATCTTGACAATCTGCCGGAGCTTGCGAGATTCGTAAGTGACCGGCATTTTGCCATTGGTTCTGACGGAATGGTATTGATTTGTCCGTCCGAAAAAGGGGATTTCCGGATGCGGATGTTTAACCCGGATGGAACAGAGGGCGAGATGTGTGGAAATGCATTGCGCAGCGTAGGAAAATATGTATACGACCACAGACTGACGGATAAGACAGACCTTGTAATTGAAACCTTAGGCGGCATGCAGCATCTGAACTTAACCGTAACGGACGGTCTGGTAAGCAATATCAGAGCAGATATCGGAGCACCGAGAATGTCTGCAAAAGTGATTCCGGTCAACACAAAGCTGGATGAATTTGTAGAGCAGCCGGTACAGGTACTGGATAAGACCTTCCATATTACGGCAGTATCCTGGGGCAACCCGCATTGTGCCATGTATGTAGACAGCGTGGCAGACCTTGATGTAGAAAAATACGGAAAAACCATTGAACATATGACAGAACTTTTTACCAATAAGACCAATGTAACTTTTGTGGAATTTGTTCGCAGGGATTATGTGAAAATCCGGGAATGGGAAAGAGGAACCGGAGAGACTATCGGATGCGGAACCGGATGCTGTACTGCAGTGGTAGCCGGCGTATTAACCGGACGCTTAGACCGGAAAGTAACGGTAGAGCAGATTGGTGGACCGCTCTATATTGAGTGGGAGGAAGAAAGCGGACATATGTTTATGACCGGACCTTCCCATACGGTATTTGAATCGGAAATTGATGCAAGCCACATTATCGGAACAGCGGAATAATACATTAGGAGAGAAGTATGAAATTAGCAGAAATATGTGAAGAATTGACCTATACCTGCCTGCAGGGAGAGATGGAGAAAGAAATCAGTGATATTATCTATGATTCGAGAAAAGTAGAAAAAGACACCATATTTGTCTGTATGGTAGGAGCTGTTGTAGACGGACATGACTTTGTTGAAGATGCGGTAAAGAAAGGTGCTGCAGCCCTTGTGGTAGAGCATGCAGTAGAAATTGATATTCCGGAGAACTGTACGGTTCTTCAGGTAGAAGATGCCCGTTATGCCCTGGCAATTATGTCGGCTGCTTTCTTTGGACACCCGGACAGAGAGCTTACCACCATTGGACTGACCGGAACCAAAGGAAAGACCACTACTACTTATATGATAAAGAGCGTTTTAGAAGAAGCCGGTAAGAAAGTCGGACTGATTGGAACCATCGGTGCCCTGATCGGCGAGGAGAAGCTTCCGGCAAAGAATACCACACCGGAATCTTATGAATTACATAAGATGTTCCGTGCCATGGTAGATGCCGGCTGTGAATATGTAGTAATGGAAGTATCCTCCCAGGGACTTAAGATGCACCGCGTGGCAGGAATTGTATTTGATTATGGAATCTTTACCAACTTATCACCGGATCATATCGGACCAAATGAGCATGCTAGCTTTGAAGAATATCAGGAATGCAAGAGTCTCTTATTCCGTCAGTGCAAAGAGGGAATCGTAAATGCAGATGATGAGCACGTAGATGGAATTATCAAAAATCATACCTGTAAGCTTCATACCTTCTCCTGTAAGAAAGACGCAGACCTGATGGCGGGAGCTGTTGGATATCTGGATGAAGAGGGACAGATTGGAATGCATTTTACCACTACCGGCTGTATGAATGTTTATGCAGTGGTTCATATTCCGGGAAGCTTTTCAGTATACAATTCACTGGTAACCATGCTGACCTGTCATCTGGCAGGAATTTCCGATGAGGCAATTTTACGTGGACTGGATAAAGTAAAAGTCAGAGGCCGTGTGGAATTAGTTCCGGTTTCCAGAGATTTTACGGTAATTATTGATTATGCCCACAATGAAGTCAGCACAAGAAGTGTGCTTACCACATTAAAAGAGTATCATCCGAAACGTTTAATCTGTGTCTATGGTGGCGGTGGAAACCGTTCCAAGCTGCGCCGTTATGACATGGGGGAAGTGACAGGAGAACTGGCAGATTTAAGCGTGCTGACCTGTGATAATCCAAGAGATGAAGAAATCTGCGACATCAACAACGATATTAAGATTGGCCTTGCAAAGAGCAACGGAAAATATATCGAAATCGATGACCGCAAAGCAGCCATCAAATATTGTATCGAAAATGCCAAAAAGGGTGATATGATAGTGCTGCTTGGAAAAGGTCATGAAGATTATCAGGAAATTAAAGGTGTAAAATATCATTTTGATGAAAGAGAAGCAATCGCCGAAGTCAAAAGAGAGTTAGGCTTATAATTCACATATGTGAATTATACTGGAATATAAGAATTGCAATAAGTAACCGGAGTCATTGACTTATAATTGTGCCACCATTATAATAAAGATTATGTATCAGCAAAACAGGTGAAAGCCTGTGACGCAAAGCTATAGGGTCTTTGAAATGACAGCCAGTTGCAAGAAGGAAGCATCCGTGCATTGGCGGAAGCTTCCTTTTTTCGGTTATGCGGGAAATGCGCAAAGTGTGTTTCCTGTAGCCGTACGCAGGTAACGAGGGAAAGGAAACAAATATGCAGAAGTTTGATTATGAAGTATACACAGGAAATGATTTAGGAGCGGTATACTCACCGAAAATGACAAGATTTAAGGTCTGGGCACCAGAGGCAGAATCCGTGAAGCTGAACCTTTATAAACAGGGCGAAGGAGATAATCTCATAGAACAGCATATTATGAAGAAGTCAGCAAACGGTACTTACGTTTTTGAAAAACAGGGAGATTGTAATGGAATCTACTATACCTATACAGTAGTAAATCACGGGGAAGAGCAGGAGGCAGTAGATCCGTATACAAAAGCTGCCGGGGTAAACGGGCAGCGCGGTATGGTTATCAATCTGGCAAAGACAAACCCACAGGGCTTTGAAATGGATGGGTACCGGAATCCGGAGCATATCACAGATGCCATTATCTATGAAGGCAGTGTCAGGGATTTTACGATGGATGAATCCAGCGGCGTATTTCATAATGGAAAGTTCTTAGGCCTGACGGAAGCCAATACTACAAATCATTTTGGAGAGGCAACGGCACTTGATTATATTAGTGGCCTTGGTGTGACACATGTACAGATTCTTCCGGCATTTGATTTTGAGACTGTAGATGAGAAAAATCAGAAAGCACAGTATAACTGGGGATATGATCCGGATAATTATAATGTTCCGGAAGGTTCTTATGCAGTCAGCCCATATGATGGAGCAGTGCGGATTCAGGAAATGAAACAGATGGTGCTGGCTTTGCACAGCAGAGGAATCGGAGTGATTATGGATGTGGTCTTTAATCATACCTATCGAAGGGATGATTCCAACCTTCAGAAGATAGTGCCGGGTTATTATTATAGAAGTGATGAGACCGGATATACCAACGGCTCCGGCTGTGGCAATGAAGTGGCCAGTGACCGTCCGATGGTGCAGAAATTAATTGTAGATTCCTTGATTTACTGGGCAAAGGAATATCATATCGATGGATTTCGCTTTGATTTGATGGGCGTTCTGGATATTGATACGATGAATGTTATTGCAGAGCGGTTAAAAGAAATACGTCCGGATATCTACCTTTACGGAGAAGGCTGGAACGGTGGCCCATCTTCCCTGGCAGAGGAGAAACGTGCATTTAAAGCCAGTGCGAAAAAGATGCCGGGAATCGGCATGTTCAATGATGACATCCGTGATACCATAAAAGGAAGCGTATTCTATGATGATCATCTGGGCTTCGTTAATGGCGGCACCCATCTGGAAAATGCATTGCGCTATGGCATTACAGGAGCAGTCGCACATCCACAGGTAGATTATGATGCCTATGGCAGTAAGCCGTGGGCGAAAGAGCCGGGACAGAGTATTAATTATGTCTCCTGTCATGATAACTATACCCTGTGGGATAAATTATCCGTCTCCTGCCCGGAGGCATCGGAAGAAAAGAAGAAAGCCATGAACCGGTTGTGCGCAGCCATTGTATTTACTTCCCAGGGTGTGCCTTTTATCCAGGCAGGTGAAGAATTCCTCCGCAGCAAACCGCTGCCGGAGAAAAAAGGTTTTGCAGAAAACAGCTATAATATGCCGGATGCGGTAAACAGCATCAAGTGGGATAATATACATGAATATCCGGATATGATAGCATACTATAAGGGCTTGATGGCACTGCGGAAAGCCCATCCGGTATTCCGTATGCAGAGTGAAGCGGAAATGACACAGAATCTCTGCTTCTTATCAGATACACCGGAAAATGTTGTGGCATATCTTTTAAAGGGAAAAGGTGCAGATGATACACCAGAAAACATTTTGGTAATATTCAACGGAAATGATGAAGAGATTTTGTATAATTTGCCGGAAGGAAAATGGAAAATTCTGGTGGATGACAAAACGGCAGGTGCAGACGGCAAAAAAAATATTTCCGAAAAGACCGATGTAGAGCCGCTTTCCGCTCTTGTATTAGAAAAAGAATAAACAATTTGGCACAATACCTTGAAAAGATAATTTAATCTGATACAATATATAGTATACGCGTTGAAAATGAATTATTTTGAATAGGGGTGCGAATATGAAAATCATAAAGAGAAGTGGGACGGAAGTTATATTTGATAAAGAGAAGATTTTATCGGCTGTGTGTAAAGCCAATGAAAGTGTGGTAGACAGCGAGCGTATGACAGAGGCACAGATTAATGCTATTGGTGAAAATGTGGAGAAGGCATGTAATACCATGAACCGTGCATTAACCGTAGAAGAGATTCAGGATCTGGTGGAGAACCTGATTATGAATCAGCGTGCGTATACGGTAGCCAGAAATTATATTACTTACCGCTATAAACGTGCTCTGGTAAGAAAGACCAATTCTACCGACGACCAGATTCTGACGCTGCTTGCCTGCAAGAATGAGGAAGTAAAGCAGGAAAACAGCAACAAGAATCCAACTGTAAGCAGTGTGCAGCGTGATTATATGGCAGGAGAAGTCAGCAAGGATATTACCAAGCGCTTCCTTCTGCCACAGGATATTGTAGAGGCTCATGAGCAGGGAATTATACATTTCCACGATTCTGATTATTTTGCACAGCATATGCATAACTGCTGTCTGGTTAATTTGGAGGATATGCTGCAGAATGGAACCGTAATTAGTGAGACCATGATTGATAAGCCAAAGAGCTTTGAGACTGCCTGCAATATTGCAACCCAGAGTATTGCCCAGATTGCAAGTTCCCAGTATGGGGGACAGAGTATTTCGCTGGCACATTTAGCTCCGTTTGTCAATGTGAGCCGTCAGAAATTCCGGCGTCAGGTAGCAGCAGAATTTGAAGCGGCAGGACTGGAATTAATAGAAGAACAGATTAATAAAGTAGCAGAGATTCGTGTAAAAGACGAAATCAAGCGTGGTGTCCAGATGATTCAGTATCAGGTTATCACACTGATGACCACCAATGGACAGGCTCCGTTTGTAACAGTCTTTATGTATATTGATGAAGTACCGGAAGGACAGGTAAGAGACGACCTGGCAGCGATTATTGAAGAAGTCTTAAAGCAGAGAATTCTTGGTGTGAAAAATGAGCAGGGCATCTACATTACACCGGCATTTCCAAAGCTGATTTATGTGCTGGAAGAGGATAATGTTGAGCCGGATTCCAAGTATTATTATCTGACAGAGCTGGCTGCAAAATGTACCGCAAAGCGTCTGGTACCGGATTATATTTCAGAAAAAATTATGAAACAGCTGAAAGAGGGCAACTGCTATCCATGTATGGGCTGTCGTTCTTTCTTAAGCGTATACAAGGATGAAGAAGGAAAGCCGAAATATTACGGACGGTTCAATCAGGGTGTCGTAACACTGAATCTGGTGGATATTGCATGTTCCTCTGGCGGAGATATGACCCGTTTCTGGGAAATCTTCGATGAGCGTCTGGAATTATGCTATCGGGCATTGATGGCAAGACATAACCGCCTGAAGGGAACACCTTCAGATGTGGCACCGATTCTCTGGCAGTATGGTGCACTGGCCCGTCTTAAGAAGGGCGAGACCATAGACAGGCTTTTATATGGCGGCTATTCCACTATCTCTTTAGGCTATGCAGGATTGTGTGAATGTACCCGTTATATGACCGGTAAATCCCATACTAATCCGGAAGCAACACCATTTGCACTGGCAGTGATGCAGCATTTAAATGATGCCTGCGATAAGTGGAAGACAGAGACAAATATTGCTTTCAGTGTATATGGGACACCGCTTGAGTCTACGACCTATAAATTTGCAAAATGTTTACAGAAGCGTTTCGGAATTATTCCGGGCGTTACGGATAAGAGTTATATTACCAACAGCTATCATGTTCATGTGACAGAGCATATTGACGCATTCAAGAAGCTTGGTTTTGAAGCAAAGTTCCAGGAGCTTTCCCCGGGCGGCGCAATCAGCTATGTGGAAGTGCCGGATATGCAGGATAATATTGAAGCGGTACTGTCTGTCATCCGTTATATTTATGACCATATTATGTATGCAGAACTGAATACCAAGAGTGATTATTGTATGGAATGTGGTTACAATGGCGAGATTAAAATTGTGACAGACAAATACGGCAAGTTGGTGTGGGAATGCCCAAGCTGTGGTAACCGTGACCAGGATAAGATGAATGTGGCAAGACGTACCTGTGGTTATATCGGAACCCAGTTCTGGAATCAGGGAAGAACTCAGGAAATCAAAGACCGTGTATTACATTTATAAAGAAAATTTAGAAAAAGGAGTACTTTAAAGTTGGCTCCATAAAAATACCCCGGAAACAGAAAGATTCATTCTTTGGAAGAAGGAACCATCTGCTTCCGGGGTTTCATTTTAGCAAACATTTCAATCATGCGACAGATTTTCTATACTGCACTTTTTCGGAATAACTTCCTGCGCAGCAGGTAATAGGCAAGGAGCATCATGCTTCCGGTCAGCACCCAGGAAATCGGATAGATAATCATAACTACCCAGAACTCATGGAAATACCGACAGACGGTAGATACCCAGATGAGCCGTAGGACACAGGAACCGAAAACGGTAATCAGTGCAGGCGACAGGGAATGTCCCAGTCCACGCATGGCGCCTCCGCTGATTTCATAGGTAGAAGTCAAAAGCTCTAAGGCTGTTGCAATTAACAGGCGCTGGACGGCAAAGGTAAGTACCTTCGGGTCGTTGCTGTAGAGGTGCAGGAAGAAGCCCCGTCCTAAGATGAAGACACTGGAAAGGAGTCCGCAGAAGATAAGGGAAAATATCATATTTAAACGGAATACCTTTTTGCAGCGGTCATATTTACCGGCACCGTAATTCTGGCTGGTGAAAGTAACGGTTGTCTGGGCAAAAGCATTTACCACAAAATAGGAAAAATATTCAAAGTTTAACGATGCGGCAGAACCGGCGACAGCATCAGAGCCGAAGCTGTTAATGGTGCTCTGGATGCAGACATTGGCAATGGAAAAGACCATACCCTGCAATCCGGCAGGAACGCCGATGACAAGAATCTTCTTTAATTCATGCCAGGAGATGGCAAGTGCCTTTGGCTCTAAACGAATCGGATCATCCTCATGCAGCAGGATGTAAATCAGGATTCCGGAGCTTACAATATTCGAAACCACGGTAGCGATAGCAACACCGGATACGCCAAGGTGGAAGGCAATGACCAGAATAAGATTCAGCCCGGTATTGATAACACCGGCTGCAATCAGTGCGTAAAGCGGCCGTCTGCTGTCTCCGGTACTCCGGAGAATCGAGGAACAGAAGTCATATAACAGAATGAATGGCATACCAAGGAAGTAAATCCGAAGGTATAAGACTGCAAGGTCAATGACATCATCCGGTGTTCCCATCAGCACCAGAACCGGTCTTGCAATAAACTGTCCCAAAACCAGCAGGAAAATGCCGCCAGCCAGAGCCACCACAATGGCAGTGTGAATTGCTGCTTTGATATTCTTATGGACACCCTGACCGATATATCGGGAAATAATAACATTCGAACCCAGTGAGATACCGATAAAAAGGTTAATCATCAAAGCAATCAGGGAACTGTTGCTTCCCACGGCAGCTAAAGCCTGGCTGCTGGCAAAGTTGCCGACGACAGCGGTATCGACAGAGTTAAAAAGCTGCTGTAAGATACTGCTGGCAGCCAGCGGCAGCGCAAAAATCAAAATTTTATTCCATAAAGCTCCATGTGTCATATCAATGGAGTTTTTCTTCTTTTCCATCATTTAAATCCCTCGTATATTAGATGTATTGGCAATTGCTCTATCATTTATGATAACCACAATGATTATAGTTTCACGGAAAAGAAAAGTCAATAGAATGGATTCCGGATAGAATAAATTAAAAAAATATTGATTTTTTGAAAAAATTGAAGACAATAGAAAAAGATACTCGTTATATATTATGAGAACGTTCTTAAGAGACAAGGAGGTGGATAAAAATGTGTCAGGAACCATTTACGCAGATGGTTCATAAATACCAGAATCTGGTATTTTCTATTTGCGTTAAGATGACCGGAGATTACTTTGCAGCAGAAGATTTGACACAGGAAACATTTTTATCTGCCTACCGGCACAAGGAAGAGTTCGACGGTAAGAATGAGAAAGCCTGGCTTTGCAGGATTGCTTCGAATAAATGTATTGATTACAGCAGACAGGCGGCAAGGAGGATGGTTCCCACCGAAGACGAAGTCTTAGGAAGCCATCCGGCGAGAGCGGGAGGACCGGAAGAGCAATGCATCGAAGAGGTGGTCCGGGAAGAACTGCAGGAAAAATGCGGACAGTTGAAACCACCTTATGATGAAATCGCAAAGCTGTACTTCTGTGAAGAACATCCTGCCGGCGAGATAGCAGAGTTAAAGCAGAAGAATTTGAAAACCGTGCAGACACAGATATACCGGGCGCGGGCAATGCTTAGAAAACTATATGGAAAGGAGCGGAGCTGATATGAGAAAAGAAGATACACAGGAGTATTTAAGTGACGAAGCGTTAGAAGCACTGATTCGGGAAACAGAAGAAGGACCGATGATAAAAGCACCGGAATATTTAGAAGAAAATATTCTACATAAAATTGAGCAGCAGCAGAAGGTTATTGTATACAAAGAAAAAGTGTCAGCGAAGCGGAAGCTCCTGACTTATAGCATGAAAGTAATGGTTGCGGCGGCAGCGGCAATCGCATTTCTGATTGTAGTTCCTACGGTGGAACAGCAGAGCAGACCAAACATGGAAACTTATGTGGCAGAAGCAAAAGAGCAGGTCAATAAGGACTTACAGGAACAGAAAGAGAAAGCGAAAAAGCGTAGTGAAGAGCAGAATTTCTTACAGAGTGTAAATGATGCGTCCAGTGCATTTTGCGATTTTATTACTGAGACGACAAATGGATGGTTTTTAAAGGAGGAAAGATAACATGACGAAAAAGAGAAATGGATTTTTAAGATTTTGCTGTTCCCTTTTACCGGGAGCAGGGGAAATGTATATGGGATTTATGAAAATGGGCTTAAGCCTGATGTCGATGTTCTTTGGCATTATTGTAGCAGCATCCATTTTTGAACTTGGACCGCTGGCAGTGCTTGCAGTAATTGCATGGTTTTACAGCTTCTTCCATGTACACAATTTAGCAGGCTTATCCGATGAAGAATTCTATGCCGTGGAGGATGATTATTTATTCCATTTAAGTGGAGAAGGCGGGAAAGATAAATCCTTTGTAAAGCGTTATCGTACCATTATTGCAGTCGTGCTGATTCTGCTTGGTATTATGTTAATCTGGAACAGCTTCTATTGGATGATTGCAAATTTAATTCCGGATGAAACGGTCTGGGTACTTCAGGAAATCAGTTACCGGCTTCCAAGACTGCTGGCAGGAATTGCAATTATAGCAGTAGGAATTTATCTGGTTCATGGTAAGAAAAAATCCCTTGAGGAAGAAGAAACAAAGGAGGCATAAGGAAAATGGATGAGAATGTGAAAGAAGTACGCACCCACAGAGTGGGCAGCATTACCTTAGGCAGTGCATTGGTTTTGTTTGGAATCCTGTTTCTGGTACATCTGTTTGTGCCAGTATTGACCTATGAAATCATTTTCCATATCTGGCCATGTATCTTTATCCTGCTTGGAATAGAAATTCTTCTTGCCAACCGGAAGAAGAATGTGGAATTTGTCTATGATGGTAAGGCGGTATTCCTTACCATCACATTAACCTTTTTTGCCATGCTGATGGCAGGAGCAGATGTGGCAATCCAGCAGGCAGATATCTACATGCACCTTTAAGAATGCAGCATTAAGAATGTACCTTTAAGAGGAATGCTCCTTCCGGTATTGTTTGGGTGTCATTTTGTGCTTGCTTCGGAAAGCCTTAATAAAATGGCTGCAATCGGAAAATCCGGTTTCCTGACTGATATAATTCAAGTCAAGATTGGTAAAGAGCAGCAGATCCTCAGCCTTACAAAGGCGGATAAATTCAATATATTTTTTACAGGACTGGCCATAGAGTTCCCGGAAGCTTTTGGCAAAATAGGAATAACTCATATTACACATTCTGGCAAGGTCTTCCACCTTTAATGGCTCCTGGGCATGAGCGTCGATATATTCCGTAATGGAGTGTATGGACGCTTCTTCTGTGTTTTGCGGAATAGCCAGAGCTTTATCCGTATTAAAACCCTGTGCCCGCCAGATACGCAGGATAAAGGTTAAAAGGGAATTAATCTGGGACTGTACCAGAATCCGGTAACCGTATTCCTGCTGCTGCATTTCGTGTTCACAGGAGGAAAAGATTCCGGCAATGGGATAGTCTGTTAACATCGCTTTGGAAAAATATTTCGGAGCATGGGAATCACCCTTCGCCAGATTAAAAAGTGATACAAAATTAATCCCGGAAAAAGTGGTGCTTAATGCATTGCCGGATGGTGCAAGCTGGTTTAAGTCAAATTTCATGACATAATAAACCAATGGCTGCTCTGTGGCAGTATAGATAGAATGGATTGCCTGCGGAAGAAATAACGTCATATCACCTTCTTCTAGTACATAAGTATCATCATCACAGTTGATGATGGCGGTGCCCTCTAACATATACAGAATTTCAACAAAATAATGCCAGTGGGACCGGATGGGAAAAGAATGGATTCTCGTGTCAAATAAGAAGCATTCAAAAGGAGCATTCAGCCGGTCGCTGTATTCAAAAAGTGAATTCATAAAGTCGTCCCCCAATATATCTGAAATAAATGAATTCCTGCCATAAGAGATTTTTACTATTTTTATAATAAATCATTATAGCAAGATTCCAGGGCGAATGCTATAGTTTCCATCATAAAAAGTCATTGAAAGAGGAGAAAGGAAACACTTACCATGGAATATATCTGCGGCATGACATATGCACCATTTGCAAGAAAAGGGAGCTATCAGGAGAAGAGAGCTTTTGACAGCTTAAAGAAAATGAAAGAAAATACCAACAGCAATTTTGTTATCTTAGCGCCCAACGGATTGCAGGACACGGCACAGTCGGAAGAGATTTGTTATACTTCTGAAGCAACGGTGTCAGATGATGAATTAAAGGGCATGATTGATTATGCGAAAGAGCTTGGTATGCGTGTGGCATTAAAGCCTACGGTAAACTGCAAGAACGGAACCTGGCGTGCCCATGTAAATTTCTTTGACGAAGACGTAGTCTGTGAACCGAAGTGGTGCAACTGGTTTGAATCTTATACCGAATTTCAGCTTCATTATGCGAGACTGGCAAAAGAAATGGGTGTGGAAATGCATATTGCAGGTTGCGAAATGGTTATGGCAGAGCGCAGGGAAGCAGAGTGGCGGAAGCTGATCGCTGATATCCGGAGTGAATTTGACGGACTTGTTTCCTATAATACCGATAAATATCAGGAGCATAATGTGAAATGGTGGGATGCAGTAGATGTGATTTCTTCCAGTGGCTATTATCCGTTGGAGGACTGGGAGAACCAGCTTGACCGGATTGAAGCGGTGGTAAAGAAATTTCAAAAACCATTTTTCTTTGCAGAGGCAGGATGTATGTCTATCGTGGATTCCAATAAAGTGCCAAATGACTGGACGGTGCAGGGAGAAGCGGATGTTAAGGGACAGGCAGACTGGTATGAAGCAATGTTTGAAGCCTGCTTAAAAAGAGAATGGGTGAGGGGCATGGCATTCTGGTCCTGGAACAGTCATCTCTACACGAAGAATGCTGCCCTAAAGAGAAAAGATTATGAAATATATGCAAAACCAGCGGAGAAAATCGTGAAAAAATACTACGATTCTATTCAAAAGTAACAAAAAGTTAAAAAACTTAAAATAACTTAAAAATCTGTATACACAAACTTAAATTAATTTGTTATAATTAACTAACAAAAGTAAATTTAAGGAAGGATGAGGGTATTAACATGGATTACAGAGCAGTATATGAAAAATGGTGTAACGATACATATTTTGATGAGGCAACCAGAGCAGAGCTTAAGGCATTAGAGGGACAGGAAGCAGAAATTGAAGACCGCTTCTATCGTCAGTTAGAGTTTGGTACAGGTGGTTTAAGAGGAGTTATTGGAGCCGGAACTAACCGCATGAATGTATATACTGTGCGTCAGGCAACCCAGGGACTTGCAAATTACATTGTAAGCCAGAACGGACAGAAGAAGGGGGTTGCCATTGCATATGATTCCAGAATTATGTCTCCGGAATTTGCCGAAGAGGCAGCACTTTGCTTAAATGCAAACGGTATTGTAACTTATAAATTTGAATCCTTAAGACCAACACCGGAGCTTTCCTTTGCAGTGCGTGAATTAGGCTGCATTTCCGGTATTGTCATTACAGCAAGCCACAATCCAAGAGAGTATAACGGATATAAAGTATACTGGGAAGACGGTGCACAGATTACTCCGCCACATGATAAAAACATTTTAGCTGAAGTTGCAAAAGTAACAGATTTTGCCCAGGTGAAGACCATGAGTGAAGAAGAAGCAACAGCAGCAGGCCTTTACCATATCATTGGCAAAGAAATGGACGACCGTTATATGACAGAGCTGAAAAAACAGTCCATTCATCCGGAAATCATTAAGAAGATGGCAAAGGACATTAAGATAGTCTATACTCCGTTACATGGAACAGGAAACCTTCCAGTCCGCAGAGTATTAAAGGAATTAGGTTTTGAACAGGTTTATGTAGTACCAGAGCAGGAGCTGCCGGATGGTAATTTCCCAACGGTATCTTATCCGAATCCGGAATCACCAAAAGCATTTGAACTGGCATTAAAGCTTGCAAAGAAAGTAGATGCAGATATCGTTCTGGCAACAGACCCGGATGCAGACCGTCTTGGTGTCTATGCAAAGAATACCGCAACCGGCGAATATGTAAGCTTTACCGGAAATATGTCAGGTATGCTGATTGCAGAATACATTTTAAGAGAAAGAAAAGAGAATGGAACACTGCCACAGAATGCAGCACTGGTAGAAACCATTGTTACTACAGATATGGCAAAAGCAGTTGCAGCAGCTTACGGCGTAAAGATTATTGAAGTATTAACCGGATTTAAATATATCGGAGAACAGATTAAATTATTCGAGCAGAACAATTCCTATTCTTATGTATTTGGCTTGGAAGAAAGTTACGGATGTCTGGCAGGAACTTATGCAAGAGATAAGGATGCCTGTGTGGCAGTTATGATGCTCTGCGAAGTAGCTTCTTTCTATAAGAACCAGAATAAGACACTCTGGGATGCCATGTTAGACATGTATGAAAAATACGGTTATTATAAAGAAGGCTTGGAGACCATGACCTTAAAGGGAATGGACGGAGCACAGCAGATTCAGAGTATGATGACAAAAATGCGTGAACATGTACCGGCAGAAATCGGTGCACATAAAGTTCTTGCCATCCGTGATTATAAGACCGGAATCCGTAAGGATTTGGAAAATGGCAAAGAAGAGCCGGCAGGATTACCGGAATCTAACGTATTATATTATGAACTGAGCAACCACGCATGGTGTTGCGTAAGACCTTCCGGAACAGAACCAAAGATTAAATTCTACTTTGGCGTAGTAGGAGAATCCTTAGAAGATTCTGCAGATAAATTAGACGAATTGAAAAATGCCATGTTAGCCTATGCAGAGGAGTAAATAGTGGGAGAAAGAAAAAGGGATGATAATTACCGCCCGGTAAAAACAGCACTGGGAGAAGATTCTGATTTCTATCAGAAACCGGAAATCAAAACAGAAAAGCAGAAATGGTCGGAGCTTTCGAAAAAGCAAAAGCGGCGTTACTTCCGGGATTATTACCTGTGGAAGACCCTTGGCGTTGCACTTGGTGTGTTTATTGTGGCATTTTTGATTATTCATTTTGCCACAAAGACCACCATGGTTATGGGGGTCATGGCAGTTAATACCGATGGAGACCATATCGAAGCCACAAGCCCGGACTATTTTAATGATTTTCTGGAAGAAAATGGAGTGAATCCGAAGAAGGAAAAAGTAAATTTAAACTATACTATCTGGATTGACCCGAATTCCGGCGAGAGCGTGGATACTACCAGCTTAGAGACGATACAGACGCTGTTTATGACCCGGTCTGTGGATGTATTCTTTTCGGATGAAACCTTTTTCAAATGTATGGCAGGAACCGATTATCTGGTAGACATCCGGGATTATCTGCCGGAAGAACTGATTGAAAAATATCAGGACGATATTGTCTGGACAGAAGTGGAAGAGACCGGAGAGACCATTGCAGCAGGCATCCGCCTTAGAGACAATGCCTGGGTAAAGGCAACCGGCTGGTATGACGGCGAGGTTGTCGTGGGAATGGCAGACGGCATGAAGAGCCCGGAGCTTGCCACAGCCCTGATGGAAGAAATTTTGAAGTGACATAAATAAAAACAGAAAGTCAGGTGATGTCAGTGCAGGAAGAAAAGAAAAAGTATGAAAGCGTAACAAAGCTTACGGAGAATCCTTTTTTGAACTTATATCAGATTGATGCCATAGCAAGGGATGGAGCACATTTTAATTATTATTTTGCATCCAGAAATGACGGTGAGCATATCAAACATAAGACCCACAGCATGCAGCCGGAGGGCATGGCAATCTATGCACTGACAGAGGACGGAACGAAAATTGTACTGGTAAGGCAGTATCGTTATCCAATCAATGACTATATTTATGAACTTCCTGCCGGACTGATTGAACCGGACGAGAATGCGTCCGAGGCAGCAGTACGGGAAATGGCAGAAGAGACCGGACTTACTTTAAAAGTTTATGAAGGCGGTGCAGCCTGCCTTCGCAGGGGATTCTTCCTTGCACAGGGAATGACAGATGAGAGCGGCAGCATGATATATGGAACGGTGGCTGAAGAAACCGGCAGGCAGCAGCTTGAAAACACAGAGGATATGGAAGTGGTTTTGGCAGACCGGGAGATGGTAAAGAAAATATTGAAAAACGAACGCATTACCGTCCGGTGTGCCTATCTTCTGATGCAGTTCCTGCAGGCAGACCCAAAGACACCATTTCGATTTTTAGAGATAGAATAAGGAGTTACATATGGCAATCACATATTTCGGAGAAAAAAGACTTTTTCAGTTAGATACGGCGAACACCAGTTATATCATTGGAATCGTAGATGAAGAAAATTTTGTCGGACATGTATATTATGGCAGAAAGATAAAAGGCAGAGATATAGCATATCTGATGCGTACCGGAGAAGCTCCTTTTGTACCATCTAAGAATAACAGGGAGCGTCTTTCTTTCTTAGACAGCTTTCCGATGGAGTATCCGGGAAATGGCCTTGGCGATTACCGGGAGAGTGCCATTGAAGTAAAGACTGCAGGTGGATATACCAGTGTGCAGCTTAACTATGAATCTTATGAGATTTTAGATGAGAAGCCACTGCTTAAGGGACTGCCATCCACCTTTGCCGGAGAGGAAGCATCTAAGACTCTGGTGCTGCACTGCAAGGATGCGGTGCTGAATCTTCATGCAGACCTTCTTTATACGGTATTTGAAAAGGAAGATGTGATTACCAGAAGTGTTGTACTTCATTATGACGGAACAGAGCCGTTATATCTTACCAAGGTGATGTCAGCCAGCCTTGATATGGATAATAAAGAGTATGAGATGATTACCATGCATGGTTCCTGGGCAAGAGAACGACAGATTGAATATCGCATTTTAGGTTATGGCAAGCAGAGCGTAAGCTCTGTGAGGGGAGAATCTTCCCACCAGGAGCATCCGTTCCTTGCATTAAAAGAAAAGATGACAACAGAAGATACCGGTTCTGTTTATGCCATGCATTTTGTATATTCCGGTAATTTCTTAGCACAGGCAGAACTGTCCCAGTTTGATTCTGTGCGTATGATGATGGGAATTCATCCAAACCAGTTCTGCTTTAAATTAGAGCAGGGAGAGGAATTCTATGCACCGGAGGTTGTACTGACTTATTCGGCGGCAGGACTTGGACAGATGACAAGAAATCTCCATGATTTATATCGGAATCATCTAATTCGTGGAGAATATAAAGATAAGAAACGTCCGATTCTCATTAATAACTGGGAAGCTACATATTTTGATTTTGATACTGAGAAACTGCTGGGCATTGCGAAGCGTGCATCGGAGCTTGGCATTGAGATGCTGGTTATGGATGATGGCTGGTTTGGACACCGCAATGATGACAGTACGAGCCTGGGAGACTGGGTAGTGAATGAAAATAAAATTAAAGGCGGACTGAAGAATCTGGTAGAAAAAGTCAATGACCTTGGCATGAAGTTTGGTATCTGGTTTGAACCGGAGATGATATCACCGGATTCTAAATTATATGAAGAGCATCCGGACTGGGCAATTGCGATTCCGGGAAGGACAGCAAGTCTTTGCCGGAACCAGTATGTACTGGATTTATCAAGAAGAGATGTGTTAGAACATACTTATGAGAGTGTGGCGTCTATCCTTCGCGGTGCCAATATTGAATATGTAAAATGGGATATGAACCGCCAGTTATCTGACATCGGAAGCGCTTTATTACTGGCAGACTGTCAGGGAGAACTGATGCACCGTTATGTGCTGGGCGTTTATGAATTGCAGGAGCGTCTGTTGCAGGAATTCCCACATCTGTTATTGGAAAACTGCTCCGGTGGTGGGGCAAGATTTGATCCTGGAATGTTATATTACAGCCCACAGATCTGGTGCTCCGATGATACCGATGCTATCGAGCGTTTGAAAATACAGGAAGGCACCATGATGATTTATCCATTGTCTACCATGGGCGCACACATTTCCGACTGCCCGAATCATACCGTTGGCAGAGTGACACCGTTTGAAACAAGGGGTTATGTAGCACTGGCAGGAACCTTTGGCTATGAGCTTGATATTACAAAGATATCCAAAGAAGAGCAGGAAATGATTCCACAGCAGACAAAGATGTATCATAAGTACAATGATCTGGTTCGAAGGGGAGATTATTACCGTCTGGCATCTTTTAGCAGCAACCATGAATATGACTGCTATATGGTTGTGTCAAAAGATAAGAAGGAAGCACTCATTACCTATGTGCAGGTGCTGGCACAGCCGAACTGCCACAGCCGGAAGTTGTTCCTGAAGGGCTTATCAGAAGATATGACATACCGGATAGAAGGTACGGATGAAGTATATGGTGGAGATGTGTTAATGTATGCTGGAATGTTAATTGAGCGTGGTCAGGGAGACTTTAAAGGAAAACTGATTCATCTGGTCTGCACAGAGGATGAGAAAGCATAGAAGTTCGTGAAATAATGGTGTAAGAGGGTTTTTCTATGCTTGACAAACAATTCTACAGTAATTAAAATTTAGTTAGGCATATGGTTAAATTTACCTAATTGGTATTTTGAACAGGAAAGAATAGAAACAGGGGTACAGACAAATGGCAAAAGCAGTAAAACTTGCAGATATTGCGGAGATTGTGGGAGTCAGTACGGTAACAGTGTCGAAGGCACTGTCAGGACAGAAAGGTGTGAGTGAAGAGGTCCGGGAGAGAATCCGGCAGGTGGCAGATAATCTGGGTTATAAACAGCCGTCTACCGTGAAGAAGAATCAGCCAAACCGGAGCTATAATCTTGGCGTATTAATCAGTGAACGGTTTTTAGATAAATATGAATCTTTTTATTGGCAGATGTACCAGTCGGTAGCAACCAAAGCAACAGCGAAGGAATGTTTTACCATGCTGGAAGTCATCAGCATTGACGACGAAGAGGAGGGAAGGTTGCCGAAGCTGGTACAGGAGCGGAAAGTCGATGGCATTATCGTAATCGGTAATGTGACAGATGGATATTTAAAGGTATTGAATAGTGACTCCGGCATTCCGATTATTTATCTTGATTATTATAACGGAAGGGAAGCCAGCGATTCTGTAATTTCCAACAGCTATTATGGAACCTATGAGCTTACCAATTATTTATACCGGATGGGTCATCGCAAGATAGCCTATGTAGGAACATTACTTGCGACGGAAAGTATTACGGACCGTTATTTTGGCTACAGAAAAGCTCTATTAGAGCATGGACTGGAATTCAGGGAAGAATGGCTGATTGATGACCGTTATATAGAGACAGGAAAGATTGATGTGGTAAATATGCTGAAACTTCCAAAAGATATGCCGACAGCCTTTGTATGTAACTGTGATCTGACAGCCAGCATGCTGATAAAGAAGCTGGAAGAAGAGGGATACCGCATCCCCCAGGATATTTCTGTGGTGGGATTTGACAATTATCTTTATCCGGGACTTTCTGATGTTAAGATTACCACTTATGAAGTAGATATTAAAGAGATGGCACGCCGCGCCATTCATAATATTGTAAAGAAAATAAGCAATGACAGCTATAAACCGGGAGTTACCGTGGTGGAAGGACGCCTGGTTTACAAAGAGAGCGTAGCTCGCGTATAGAAGCCGGAACCTCCTGTTTGAATACAAATGGGGTGGTTCCGGTATTTTTTTTGAACAGATTAATAAAGTGATTCGTATTGTCGATTCCTACAGCAGAACCAACTTCATGCACCGGCATATCAGAGTTTAAAAGAAGCTCCTTTGCAGCTTCCATCCGCTTCTGGTTTAAATACTGAAGGGGAGAAATGGAGAAAGCTGCGGAAAATTCCCGACAAAGCCGGTAGCGGCTGATGCCGGTGGTTTCCTCAAAATAAGCAAGGGAGTATTCCTGGTCATAGTGCTGGTCAAAAGCTTCCTTCATGGTAAGAAGGTAATTAGGGACAGGTTTTGCAGTGTCAGACTGCGTCAGGGCAGAAAGAGTAATTTCTGTAAAAATATCGGTTAGTTTTTTGTTACAAAGCAGGGCTGTTTTTGCGGATACTGTTTCTGGCATTGCAGCAAGGTCTGAAAGAAGTGCCGGAATGCAGGAGCCGGAAGGAATAGGATAAAGCATCTCATATACTTCGTGAAAAATATTATAGTAGGAAGAGAGTGCACTGCCGGAAAGCAGAAAAAGATAAAATTGCCAGTTACGATCGGTATGCGCTATGGAAAAAGGTCTTGTACAGTCGAAAAAAATGAGATGTCTGTTATCTGCAGGATATGAATTACCGTTTGTGAGAAAATTACCTCTTCCGGAAATTGTATAGAACAACAGATAAGAAGGAAAAGGGTTTAAACTATAAGATACCGGAGAGGGAAAAGAGATTTTCCCACCTGCAAGAATGGACAAAAAAGAATGACCGTAGAAATCGGTTTCCTGGTAAAAGTAAAAATCTTTCAGAATTTTATTGGTGATTTCCTGCTCGGAATATTTTGATTTGCTCTTTAAAACATTAAAAAAGGTATTTTTGATATCCATAATAACACTCCATTGCTTAATAAAAACGGTAAAAAAAATTAACTTAATGTCATTATACTTAAAAAACAAGGCTTCTGCAAGCGTAAAGTAAAAGTAAAAAAGCTAAAAATGAATAAAAATAAGCTAAATTAATCTAAAAACGGAATAATGTTAGTACAAATATACCAAAAACGAACAACTGATTTTGGCGAAAACGAAGAAAACGACGAAAAATGCAAGAAAAGGAGATTAAAAAACAAGAATGATTGATGATTAATTAGTTTAAAAAAGTATAATTAAATTAAGTTACGAAACAGTAACAAAACAAATTAAAAGGAGGATATTTTTATTATGAAATTGAAAAAGTTATTAGCTCTTTCAACAGCAACAGTAATGGCATTCTCAATGGTTGGATGCGGAAGCAAAGATGCTGACACAAACACAGACAGCAACACAGACAACAATGCAGCAGGAACAGAGACAGGTTCCAACGACAACACAGGCGATGGTGAATTAAGCTACGCTAACTTGAAACTCGGTGAGGACTACACAGACCTTACAGCAGAAATCAAAGTATTAACAAACCGTACAGACCTCTTAGAGGATGATGCAGAGATTCCTTATCAGACATATATCGATGCATTCAACAAATTATACCCAAACATCAAAGTTGATGTAGAAGGAATTACCAACTACGCAGATGATACATTACTTCGTCTGCAGGGCGGTGACTGGGGTGATGTAATGATGATCCCGGCAGTAGATAAGGCAGACTTAAGTACATACTTCATGTCACTTGGTACAGAAGATGAAATGAAGAGCCAGATTAACTACTACAACCAGAACTACGATGGAGAAGTATACGGAGTTCCTTACACAGCAGGTGTAAACGGCGGTATCGTATACAACAAAGCAGTATTTGAAGAAGCTGGAATCACAGAAATTCCAACAACTCCGGAAGATTTCATTGCAGCATTACAGAAAATCAAAGATAACACAGATGCAATTCCACTTTACACCAACTACGCAGCAGGCTGGGCAATGGGTGGACAGTGGGACCCGGCAATCAGCGGAAGTGCTACTGGAGACAGCACATACATGAATCAGAAATTATTACATGCTTCTAACCCGTTCGCAGATCCAGGCGATGGAACAGGCGCATACAACGTATACAAAGTATTATATGATGCAGTAGCAAATGGATTAACAGAAGATGACTACTCAACAACTGACTGGGAAGGCTCCAAAGGAATGATTAACAACGGCGAAATCGCTTGTATGGTACTTGGTTCCTGGGCTGTTCCTCAGATGCAGCAGGCTGGCGATCATGCAGATGATATTGCATATATGCCATTCCCAATCACACTTTCTACTGGAAAACAGTGTGCATCTGTAGGACCTGACTACAGTTTTGGTATCAACGCAGACGCTTCTGATGACAATAAGGCAGCAGCATTATGCTTCGTTAAATTCATGACAGAGCAGTCTGGATTCTCCTATGATTGTGGTGGACTTCCAATCGCTGCAAAAGATACAAAAATGCCTGACTTCTATGCAGCATTCTCAGATATCGACTTCGTAGTAGACGAGCCGGCATTAGAAGGTGAAGAAGATCTCTTAAATGAACTGAATGCAGATTCTGGATTAAATGTAAACAACAGTGGTGAAGAAAAATTACAGGAAGTTGTTGAATGTGCAGCAGATGGTTCTAAGAGCTTCGATGACATCATGACAGAATGGAATGAGAAGTGGACTACCGCACAGGAAAACTGTGGAGCAACTGAGTAATATAGAGTAACTGAAAACTCCCCATAGACATAAAAAGAAACAAGCCTTTTTACAGGAATGCTCCCCGCCGGTTTCGGCGGGGGCAGCCTGTCAAAAGAAGGGCATGGAGGTATTTCGATGGATGCAGTGACAATGAAGAAAGCAAAGAAGCCCTTATCTTTAAATTCTTCTACACCAGAGGCTTCGTATTTGACACAGTATTACAGTGGTGTGGATTTCAATTAGACAATCTTCCGTACTGGCTGAAAGACAAGAGTGTCAACAATATTTCTCTTGTGGCTTCCTCCGTATGGCGGTATTTTGGACAGAACATGGTTCTTTTCATTGGAGCAATCATGTCAGTAGATGCCGAAATGTATGAGGCAGCAGAGTTAGACGGTGCAAATAAATTCCAGCAGTTTTTACATATTATTTTACCGAGTATTAAGACAATCGTAACATTGAATGTCATCTTATCCATTACCGGTTCCTTAAGCGCATTCGACCCGCCTTACGTTATTACAAACGGTGGTGGTGGAACCGCAACCTACTTCGTAGTAATGAATAAAATTGCACATACCAACCAGAAGGTAGGTCTTGCATCTGCCATGGCGGTAATATTACTTCTTATTATTTTTGCAGCAACAATTTTACAGAAGCTCTTCTTCAAATTTGCATTCCGAAATGCAGAATCCGATGATGAGACTTATGATGCAAAGAAACAGCGTAAGAAATTAGAAAAGCAGAGAAAGAAAGAATATCGCCTGAAACAGAAAGGAGCGATGTAAGATGGCACAGCAGAAAATTAAGAAAAGAAGAAAGCATTACAGCGTAGGCTCTGTTATCTGGATTATTGTAAAATATTTTTCATTAATATTCTTTTCCTTTGTGGCACTGCTGCCAATCGTATCCTGTGTAATCACAGCGTTTAAGACAGAGGCGGAATATCAGAGCACCAACGTAATGACATTACCAAGCAGCTGGTTCAATTTCCAGAACTTTATCGATGCATTCACAAGAGCAAATATGGGAAGAGCATTCATCAACTCAGGAATCATTCTGGTGTGTGTACTTGGAGCTTCTATCCTGATTGGAACACAGCTTGCTTATGTATTAAACCGTTTCAAGTTCCCTGGAAACGGACTGGTAAGAAACTTATTCCTGTTCGCAACATTACTTCCTGGAATCGCAATGCAGGTATCTGTATACCAGATTATGAGCGGACTTGGATTTATCAATCACCTTTACGGATACATCATCATGAGTATGGGTACTGATGTTATTTCCATCTATGTATTCATTCAGTTCATGGAAAATATTTCCGTATCCTTGGATGAATCCGCATACATTGACGGAGCATCTTACTTTAAGATTTACTGGAAGATTATTCTTCCGTTACTGAAACCGGCAATCGTAACCTGTATGGTATTGAAAGGTGTATCTGTATACAACGAATACTACTGCTCAAGCCTTTACTTACAGGATAAGAGAACTCTTGGCGTAGTTGCAACTGCACTTTATACCTTTACCGGACCACTTGGAAGCAAATACAACCTGATTTGTGCAGGTGTACTGATTTCCTTACTCCCGGCACTGATTGTATTCCTGCTCTGCCAGAAGCAGATTTACAGTGGTATCACAGCAGGAGCTGTAAAAGGCTAACAAGATTAAGATAACAGGAGCATAAAAAGATGATGGTAGATGAAATAAGGAAAGAGCTTGTAAATGGAATCATTCCTTTCTGGAAAAACTTACGTGATGATGAATACGGCGGATATTACGGTCTGCTGGATTATGACTTGAACCTTGATAAAAAAGCAGAAAAAGGATGCATTTTAAACAGTAGAATTACATGGTTCTTTGCGAATGCATATCTGCTTTTAAAAGATGAGAGCCTGTTAGACGAAGCAAAACACGGATATGAATTCTTAAAGAATAAATGTCTGGATAAAGAATATGGAGGAATTTACTGGTCATTAAATTATGACGGTACTCCAAAGGATACAACGAAACATACTTACAATCAGGCATTCTGCATCTATGCGCTGTCTACCTACTATGCAGCATCCAAGGATGCAGAAGCCTTAGAACTTGCCGTGCAGCTCTTTGAAAAAATTGAGACTAGCTGCATGGATGAGGCCGGATACTTAGAAGCATTTACCAGAGATTTTAAGCCGGAATCCAATGAAAAATTATCGGAAAACGGCGTACTTGCTGATAAGACCATGAATACACTTTTGCATGTATTCGAGGCATATACCGAATTGTATCGTGTATCGAAAGAAACAAAAGTGAAAGAACGCTTAATGTGGATTATGGATGTATTTGCAGATAAGGTATATAATCCGAAACTTCACAGACAGGAAGTGTTCTTTGATAAGAATTATAACAGTATTATCGACCTGCATTCCTATGGACATGATATTGAAACAGCATGGCTGATGGACAGAGGAACAGAAGTACTGGGTGATGAAACTTATACAGAGCGTATGGGAGCAATCACAAGAGACCTGACCAGCCAGATTTACAAAGTAGCATTTGATGGGCATTCACTTGCCAACGAATGTGAAAAAGGTGTGGTAAATGAACACCGTGTATGGTGGGTGCAGGCAGAAGCTATCGTAGGTTTCTTAAATGGATACGAAAAGGATTCACAGAAAAAAGAATACTTAGAAGCTGCAGAAAGCATCTGGGAATTCATTAAAGAGCATGTAATGGATAAACGAGAAGGCTCTGAGTGGTTCTGGGAAGTAGACAAGGAAGGAAAACCATACGAAGGAAGACCTATCGTAGAACCGTGGAAATGTCCGTATCATAATGGACGGATGTGCATGGAAGTGATAAGGAGAATGTCAAAATGATGCATGAAAGATATTATGTGGAAGCAGCCAGACAGGAAGAGCTTCTGGGCCGTAAAAATAGAAAAACAGATTTCTACAATGGAATCTTTGACCGGTATGAATATCCGGTATTAACCAGAGAACATATTCCACTGACCTGGAGATATGACTTAAATCCAAAGACCAATCCATATTTTATGGAGCGTCTTGGAATCAACGCTGTCATGAACTCCGGAGCTATTGAATTAAACGGAAAATATTATCTGGTAGCAAGAATTGAAGGAAATGACCGTAAGTCGTTTTTCGGAGTAGCAGAAAGCGACAACGGAATTGACGGTTTCCGTTTCTGGGATTATCCGATTCTCTTAGAGGATACCTGCCCGGAAGAGACCAATGTATATGATATGCGCCTTACAAAACACGAAGATGGTTATATCTATGGCGTGTTCTGTTCCGAAAGCAAGGATACATCAGTAAATGATTTATCCGCAGCAGTAGCAGCAGCCGGAATCGTAAGAACCAAAGACTTAAAACACTGGGAAAGATTAGATAATCTTACCACCCTTCGTTCCCCTCAGCAGAGAAATGTCGTATTACATCCGGAATTTGTAGATGGAAAATATGCATTCTATACCAGGCCAATGGATGATTTCATTGAGACTGGAAGTGGCGGAGGAATCGGATTCGGACTGTGTGATGATATTACACATGCAGTCATTGATGAAGAGAGAATGACCAGCCTTCGTAAGTACCACACCATTACAGAAGCAAAGAATGGTGCAGGTGCAACACCAATCAAGACAGACCGTGGCTGGATTCATATTGCACATGGTGTGCGTAATACAGCAGCAGGTTTACGTTATGTAATTTATGCATTTGCAACAGATTTAAATGACCCAGCCAAAGTAATTGCAGAGCCATCCGGACTTCTGATTGGACCAAGAGGAGAAGAACGTGTAGGAGATGTTTCCAACGTTGTATTCACCAATGGAGCTATTGCAAATGAAAAAGGCGAAGTATTTATTTACTACGCATCCAGTGATACCAGAATGCATGTTGCAACAACAACCATAGAGAAACTGATTGATTATGTATTTGAGACACCATCTGACCCGGGACGTTCTGTAGAGTGTGTGGCACAAAGATGTAATCTCATTGAAAAGAATCTGGAATTTTTGAAAAACGAAGCAGCAAAATAAATTTGAGAAAAAGGATGGTAGCCTTTATGAGCAAAGTAAAAATGATTAGCCCGGCAGTCCCAAATGTACCATGGCAGGACAAACCGGAAGGATTAAAAGGTGCGCCGGTATGGCGTTATACAGAGAACCCAATTATTGGAAGAAATCCAATTGATGGAGTAGCAAGAATCTTTAACAGTGCAGTAATGCCTTATGGAGATGAGTTCATCGGAGTATTCCGTGGAGAACAGACCAATGGTATTCCATATATCTATATGGGAAGAAGCAAAGATGCAATCCATTGGGATTTTGAAAAAGATAAAATCGAGTTTGTTGACGAAAACGGGGAATCCTTTATGCCGGTATATGCATATGATCCAAGACTGGTAAAAGTAGAGGATACCTATTACATAATTTGGTGCCAGGACTTTTACGGCGCAGCAATCGGAATGGCAAAGACCACCGACTTCCGTACATTTACAAGGATTGAAAATCCTTTCCTCCCATTTAACCGGAACGCTGTGCTCTTCCCTCGAAAAGTTCATGGCAATTACATGTTGCTTTCCCGCCCATCAGACAGCGGACACACCCCATTCGGTGACATCTTTGTCAGCGAAAGTCCGGATTTAGTCTATTGGGGAAAGCACAGACATGTAATGGGAAAAGGCTCCGAATGGTGGGAGTCCTTAAAGATTGGCGGAGGTGCAGCACCAATTGAGACCTCCGAAGGATGGCTTTTATTCTATCATGGTGTAAGCGGAACCTGTAATGGATATGTATATTCTATCGGTGGAGCAATCCTTGATATTGATAATCCATCCATTGTGAAATACCGGTGTGAAAATTTCCTTCTGACACCGGAAGAATGGTATGAGGAACGCGGTTTCGTACCGAATGTATGCTTCCCATGCGCAACCATTCATGACTCAGAATCAGGAAAGATTGCTATTTACTATGGAGCTGCCGATAGCTATGTAGGATTAGCGTTTACAACAATAGATGAAATTGTTGATTATATCAAAGAGCATAGTGTGGTTAATTGTAGCGACACAGAGGTAGGCAGAAGATAGGATAGTTTTCTTTTTCATAATCTGGAATAGTATACAATTCCCTAACACATTATTCCAGATTCCCACTCCTAAATTGTAAGCACAAAAGGACTCACACATGTGTGGGTCCTTTTGTAATTGTAGAAAACCGGAGGATAATATGTTTATTTCACCAGACCATGAATTATTACAATACAGTGGAAGAATTGATTTTGAAGAAAAAGAAAGACCGGTCATGATTTATCCGGCAAGTTATGTACGGATTCGTTTTACCGGGACTTCTCTTCGGGTTCATTTGGAAAATAAAAGAGAATATTGGGATAATTATATGGGTTGTATCATAGACGGCAGACAGGAAAAATATCTTCTGCCACAGGAGGGTGAAACAGAACTTCTGTTAGCAGAACAGTTAGATGATACGAAGCATGACTGCCTGCTTTTTAAACGGATGGATGCCTGTCATTATGTGACATTCTTAGGATTTGAAATAGACGATGATGCAGAAGTATTACCGTTAGAGCCTCTGCCGGAGCGAAAGATAGAAGTGTATGGAGACAGTGTTTCCGCCGGAGAAGTATCAGAGGCGGTAAACTTTTTAGGACAGCCGGACCCGGAACATAACGGAGAATATTCCAACAGCTATTATTCCTATGCATGGATGACTGCCCGTAAATTAGGTGCACAGATTCATGATGTAGCACAGGGCGGAATTGCATTATTAGACGGAATTGGATGGTTCCATGAACCAGAATATATCGGAATGGAATCCATATATGATAAAACGGCTTATCACCCGGACTTGGGAGAAATTAAAAAATGGGATTTTTCAAAATATGTACCACAGGCAGTCATTGTAGCAATCGGACAAAATGACAGCCACCCGACCGATTTTATGGCACGGGATTATGATGGCATTATGGGAAGAAAATGGAGAAAACACTACCGTGAATTTATTTTAAAGCTAAGAGAAATATATCAGGAAGCACAGATTATTCTGACTACAACAATTATGGAACATGATATTGCCTGGGACCGGGCAATCGAAGAGGTTTGTGAATCCGTTGAAGATACAAAAGTTCATCATTTTTTGTACCGGAAGAATGGATGTGGAACAAAGGGACATATCCGGATACCGGAAGCAGAAGAAATGGCAGAGGAACTGGCTGCCTATATAGAAGTTTTATGGGAAGATATCTGAAATGCCGCAACAAGAAGGAGAAAGCGTTATGACAGAAACCTTGGAGTTAAAAAAGAAAATTGAAGAACTGGAACAGGAACTGGAAGAAGAACGCGTAAGAAGAAAGATAACAGAAGACTATTCGGACTGCGCAATCTGGGAATATGAGATTGCTACGAAACGATATGTCTTGTCAAAGAAGCTGGGGGGCAAATGGAGCAAGTCCAATATGGTAATCGAGGATTACCAGCAGCAGATGCACAACTGGGGTTTTGTACACCCGGATGACTGGAATATCTTTGATGATTTCTGCGCAGCTATGGACCGGGGGGACGAACATATCCGCTATGAAGTGCGGCAGGTAAGTGATGAATCTGTATTCGTCTGGTTCCGCTATGTGGGAATTCCGGTTTACGATAAAAATCATAAACCATATAAGATTATGGGAAAGACCATGGATGTGACAGAGGAAAAGAAGGGACAGGAGCTTCTGACACAGAAGGCTGAGAGAGACTCTCTGACAGACCTTTTCCATAAGGCAAAAATGAAGGAATTAATTGAAAATTATCTGACTCAGCATGCGGTAGAAGATCAGGATGCTGCGTTTCTGATTATAGATATTGATGATTTCAAATCCGTCAATGACACATATGGACATTTATATGGAGATGAAGTCTTAATGAAGGTGGCAAATGTTCTGATTATGAATTCCTCCTTAGAAGATTACGTTGGACGAATCGGCGGTGATGAGTTCTGCATCTTCTGCCGGGAAAATCATGCAAGAGCAAGAGCCATGGAAATTGCAGAGCGCATTTCCCGTTCAGCAGACCGCATTTCCTTAGTGGGCAGGAAAAAAGTTACGTTAAGTATGGGGATTGCATCCTATCCAAAGGATGCATCCACGTATGAAGGCTTGTATCAGGCGGCTGATCAGGCTTTATACCGGGTAAAACACAGCGGCAAAAATGCGTTCAGTGTATATGATAAAAATTATAACTACGAGAATTATACTACAGAGCGTAAACGTGAAGATGCCAAGGAAAGAAGAGAGGATGCCGGTAAGAAAAATATTTTTATAGAGCGCGAAATCTTTGACTATACATTCCAGGTAATGGCAGCAGAAGAAAATCTGAAGGAAGCTATTCATAAAATTTTCTTCGAACTGGGTTTAAAGTTTAATCTGGATTATATCGGATTATTACAGCACGGAGAACAGGCTGCAGAAATTTATGAAGAGTGGAGCAGCCGGAATGGAAAAATTGAACTGAACTACTATAACCATAATTGGAAAGAGATGCAGGAATATTTCCAGGATCACAGCTTTTCTATTTATAAAAACTGTCTGCAAATGCCAATTAGCATTGGTAATCAGGTCCAGATGCTGGCAGTATTCCAGAATATGGCGGAAGACCATGAGTGGACAGAGTCAGAATGTGAAATTCTTTCTACTTTAACAAAGATGGTAGAAAGTTATCTCTGCCGTGCCTATATGCAGCAGGAGGAAAAAAAATCCGGAAAGAAGAGAGAAAAGGAGGCATCCCGTGAGGAACTGGATTCCCTGACAGGAACCTGTACGAAAGATTTCTTTGGTAAGAAAATAGAGCAGATACTGCTCTGGCAGGATACCCAGTATGCAGTAGCAGTACTTGGCATCCGGGGCTATGAAGATATTCTTGAGCGGGATGGAATGGAGATGGAACGGACTTTATTGTTCTATCTTGGCTCCCATATCCGCAAGAATTTAAAAGGAAAAGAAATGGTATGCCATCTGAAAGAGGATGAGTTTGCAATCTTAATCGACTGCAATCAGGAAGCAGCCATGGAAAAACTTAATCATATCATGATTACTTTTGAAGCAATGATGGCAGAGAAGAATCTCATTCAAGGAATCCGTCTTTATGGAGGGATTTATTATCTCAGCCACCGTGCTTATGGAGCACTGGAAATATTTAAGATTATGAAATCCTTAAAGAATAAGGCAAAGAGGTATTCTACAGAGGAAAACAGTATTTACGAGAACCGGAAGAGTGCCGGAAATGCTATTGATAAGGATGCCGGGATTCTTTATCGTGGAAATCTTTACCGCTTAAAGAACTTTATTAAGAGGGCAGTGGCAGGAGAGAATCTTACCGTTGGATTTATTGGAGGTTCCATTACCCAGGGATGTGCAGCGACTGCTCCGGAAAACTGTTATGCATATCGTGTGTATGCCTGGCTGCAGCAGAGATTCCCTGACACAGAATTTACATATGTGAATGCTGGAATCGGTGGAACCACTTCCCAGTTTGGCGCAGCCAGAGTAAAAGAAGATCTGCTTCGCCGTCTGCCGGATTTAGTTATTGTGGAATTCTCGGTAAATGATGAGAGCAGTGAGCATTTTATGGAGACCTATGAAGGACTGGTGCGGCAGATTTATGGAAGTGAGCAGCGTCCGGCAGTGATGCTGGTTCACAATGTGTACTATGACAGTGGAAAAAGTGCCCAGTATTATCATGCAAAAATCGGAAGACACTATGGCATTCCGTGCATCAGCATGCAAAGCAGCATTTACCCGGAGGTATCCGCAGGACGGCTTCCGGCAGAGAAGATTACCGCAGATTTCCTGCATCCGAACGATATGGGGCATGAGCTGGTTGCCGGTGTCATTACACATTTCTTAGATAAAATGATTCAGAATCCGGCGCAGGAAGAGGAAGAGGCAAGATACCGGGTGCCGCTTACTTATAACAGCTATGAGAATTGCAGGCGGCTGCAGTATTTTAACAGCAAGCCGGAATTTGACGGGTTTGAGGAAGACCCGACGCCGCAGAAAGATATTACCGACTGCTTCCGCAATGGCTGGATGGCAGAAAAGCAGGGAGCATTTATCCGCTTTACGGTTATGGGAACCGGAATTGCTGTGCAGTACCGCCGCTCTGTAGCAGGAAATGCACCAAAGGTAAGAGCCGTTGTAGACGGAGACAGAGAGCATGCAGTTATCTTAGACGGAGCCTTTGATGAGACCTGGGGAGACAAGCTGGAACTGACTACTTTAACGGAGCATATGCCTTATGGCAGCCATGAGCTGGAGCTTGAAGTAATCGAGACACATCCGGATGATGCCGTGCCGTTTTACCTGGTATCCGTCATTGTGGCAGGAACTGGAAAGTAAAATGAGCCGGAAAATAAAATGCCAGAGATAAAAATAACCAGAAGAGAAGTAACCAGAGATAAATGAGCTGAGAATAAGAAGCTCGAAATAGAGAGGATGGAACATCATGAGTAAAGAAATTATATTTTTAAATCCCGTATTTACACACAATATCTGGGGTGGAACCCGTCTCAAAGATGATTTTCATTATCCGGTAGAAGGAGATGACATCGGAGAGTGCTGGGGTGTCAGTGCACATCCAAACGGAGATGATACCATTGCAGCCGGAACATATGAAGGAATGAAATTATCCAAGCTTTGGGAAAAACATCCGGAGCTGTTTGGAAATACCGGACTGGACCGTTTCCCATTATTAATCAAAATCATTGATGCCAAAGCAGACTTAAGTATTCAGGTGCATCCGGATGATGCTTATGCCAAGGAGAATGAAAACGGCTCTTTGGGAAAGACCGAGTGCTGGTATATCGTTGATTGTAAAGAAGATTCCGCACTGGTCGTAGGACACAATGCAAAAACAAGAGAAGAATTAAAAGATATGGTAGAGAACGGACGCTGGAATGATTTCATTCGTGAGATTCCGGTAAAGAAAGGGGACTTTATCCAGATAGACCCCGGAACCGTACATGCTATCAAGGGTGGCATCATGATATTGGAAACCCAGCAGAACAGTGATATCACCTATCGTGTTTATGATTATGACCGCCTCAGCAACGGCGTGCCGCGGGAACTTCATATCAAACAGAGTCTGGAGGTGATAACTGTGCCGGCAAAATCCGTAGAAAACAGTATTTTACACACTCAGGCAAAACCGGATGAAGTACAGCGTCTGATAAGCTGCAACTATTATTCCGTATACCGCATTGATGTTGCAGATAAAGTAAGCTTCAAGCAGGATCATCCTTTCTTAATTATGAGTGTATTAGATGGCGAAGGAACCTTAAATGGAACTTCCCTTAAGAAGGGTGACCATCTGATTCTTCCGAATGATTATGGAATGGTAGAGCTTTCCGGCTCTATGCAGATTATCGCATCCTCCCTGTAGAGGATAGATACTCCGGTGGCTGCAAAATATTTTTGAAAAGAAATTTGAATGAAACCTGTCTGCTGCTTTTTCAAAATGATTTGGCAGAATGTGTGCAATTCTTATGGGCATGGCTTTCCTGATGATAAAGTGTCTTGCTTCGGCTTTGACAAAAACCGGAATCTGTACGTCTGTCGCGGATACTATATCATGTCGAAAGAGCCTCTAATCGCCATTCAAAATGTATCCGTGACAGGCGCACAGTTTCTGGTTCTTTGTCAAACCTTAGCAAGACGCTTTTTATCGGCAAAAGAAAGCAGAGCCCATATAGTATTGCCACATTCTGAACAGTTTATTTTGAGAAAAGCGGCAGACAGGTTTCACGGAAATTCCAGTCATCAGAAGTATTTTGCAGCCACCGGAAGCAGATATGTATTGCAGGGCGAAAGCACTGCTGCATATAGAAGAAAACTACACCAAAAAGGATTATGGAGAAGTTCTTTATGGTGCAGAGTATAAGAAGCGGAGGTGTAAGGAAAAGAGAGCGCGACGAAGTAACAAACAAAAGTAAAGAGAGAATGCAAAGAAAAAATTAAAGGTTGGAGAGAAAGAATATGAACAAATTGGGGAAACGCATCGCAGCAGGTGCGTTATCGGCGATTCTGGTATTTTCCGTATGTTCGGAAACCGGAATGTTTCTGCAGCAGGAAGGCAGCCAGACTGTCCTTGCAGCAGAAGGGGATGCTATTGCATCCATCAGTGGAATTACGCCATTGTATGATGGCGCAGAAGTAACATTTGACAGTGCCAGCGGCTGGGACGAAAAGTCAGAGACACAGCTGGCTTTGACGACTGAGCAGGCATTAAAGAAAGGTGCATCGGTCAAAATGAACTTCCTGATTCCAAAGGATAAAGCGGAGTTTAGTGGATATATCAAATTCAAGGCAGTTGCAAGACTTGGAAGCGACTGGACCTGGACTGAGTCAGACCAGAGCGGAAGCAAGACTTTAGCACTGACCAAGGATGATTTTACAGAGACAGCAGACGGAGCGTATATGTCTGCACCAGTTACATTTACATTTTCCGGCGATAACATTACCGCAGATAAGCTTGCAAGCTTTACCATTGTGCTGGCAGGAACGGAATGTGATTTCAGCGGAATCACTTATGTGGAAAATGTGGAATTAATTGACGGAACAGCCACCACCGGTGGAAATGAAGAGACTCATGAGAAGCTCGTCTATGAAAAGGCAGATGCAAAGGATATCGACATTGACTTCAGTGCACTTGACGCAGAGGACTGGGGCGCTACTATGCCAATGATTAGCTATGATGAAAGCATTTCTGATGTATCGGTAACAGAGAATGCCATTGTGCGTGCAAAATTTACCATCGATGAAGAAATGTATCAGTCTCTGGTATCCGGAGCATTAAAGGTGCAGTCAGTTATGAAGACACAGGATGGCTGGGAGTGGAACCAGGCAGCGAAAATGCCGGAGCTGACACAGGAGAGTGTCACAGCAGACGGTTCATCCTATAGCCTTTCTGCAGAATTTGCTTATTCCGGAGTAAAGGAAGGTGCTTTAAAAGGCATTTACTTCCGTTTCGCAGGTGTAGGACCAAAAGGAAAAGTAACGGTTTCTGATGTGAAGGTTTCCAATGTGGAAAAAGGAGAAGCACCTCTTCCGGAAGCGGATCCTGCGGTAGTTGACGATTTTGAAAGTGCACAGTCAGGGACAGATGGCGGCTGGGAACAGGAAAGCGGCTGGCAGTATGCCAACGGACTGACCCGCAAAGTTGTTTCCTATGCAGGAAGCCAGATGTTAGAGCTGGGACTGGATTATACAGGATGTGGCGGATATACCTGGAGTGAAGCAAAGATAAAGAAGAACTTTGCGGAAGGAATTGATGTATCTGCTTATAACAGACTTACCTTTACCCTGATTGCCCCAAAAGAATTTAGTGGATTTAAGACCAAGGTATTTGGTAAAAACAGTGATTCAGAAGAAGTAATCATTGAAAAAGAAGGTGTGGTTGAGACAACAGATTTAGGCAATGGAATGGTAAAAGCAGACGTAACCGTAAGCTTTTCTCCAAATGCAGAGAAATTAACAGATCTTACCCTTGGAATCGTTGGTGTCAGCACAACCTTTGTGGGAAATGTATATCTTGATGATATCAGGCTTTCCCAGTATAATGCGGCAGCAGATTTTGTGGATATCACTTCTGTTCCACAGGCAGGAACGGTAGCAGATACCAGTAAAATGCCGGCAACAGTAACACTTTCGGATGCCAAGGCAACAACAGAAACAAAAGCGTTGTACGCATATCTTACCGGACTTTCTGAGTCTGATGAGGTACTGTTTGGACATCAGAATGATACCCATAAGCATGTAACAGGAAGAAGTGGTGTTTATTCCGATACCAAGGATGTAACCGGAAGTATCAGTGGTATCGTCGGAATCGACTCCCTTTCCTTAACAGGAGCAGAACTTGGCATGGATAATGTGGATGATACCATTGCAGAGACTGTAAAAATCAGTAAAGAAGCAGCGGCAGAAGGAGCAATTCTTACCCTTTCTACCCATATGCCAAATATGAGTGACAGCAAGATTAAAGCAACACCGGATGCAAGCAGACCGTATGATTTTTCTGCCTGCGATTTCTCAGAATCCAAAAACTTAAGTAACAACTGTTCCAAAGAGGTTCTTCCGGGTGGAAAATACAATGCACAGTTCTGTGCATATCTTGATATTTTGGCAGATTATGCCAACGGACTGGGCGATATTCCGGTATTATTCCGTCCATTCCATGAGAACACCGGCGGATGGTTCTGGTGGGGCTCTGCAACAACAGACATTGAGACTTACAACGCACTGTTCCGTTATGCTCATGATTACCTGACCGAAGAAAAAGGCGTACATAACTTTATCTACGTTTATTCTCCGGGCGGACCAATTGAGACAGAGTCAGCTTATGAGAAGAGATATCCGGGAGATGAGTATGTGGATATCGTAGCATTTGATTACTATGATGATTACAATACTTATCCTGCAGCTTATTCCGATGATTTCATGAAAGGTCTTACAAAGACCTGTCAGGTGGTAAAGAGCTTTGGTGACAAACATGGCAAGATTGCTGCAATTTCCGAGACTGGTGTCCGGGTGCAGAAAGCAGATGGTTCTGATAATGAAGGTATTCTGGTAAAAGATAACCCAATCAAGGGGCAGAACTGGTACTCAAAAGTCAATGCCATTGCCAAAGAAAATGGTATGCCATATTTCTTAGTATGGGCAAACTTCTCAGATACGAACTTCTATGTTCCGTATAAGTACAATGATACCAAGGGACAGGAGTTAATCAATGAATTTATTGACTTCTATAATGAGAGTTCCACCATATTTGCAAATGGAACCAATTTCTATGGAAATGTAGACAACAGTGCAGTAGCCAATGGCAACACCAATCAGAATCCAGGCGGATATTTTACCAATGTATTTTCAAAAGATGCACTGGTAGGAACCCAGAGTCTGTATGCTTATGTAAAGAATGCGAATAAAGTACAGTTTATTCTGGCAAACGGTGAGAACAAAGTAACCTTGGATGCAGCAGTAACAGGAAAGAGCCAGAGCAGCAAGGCTGCAAAGGGAAATATTTATCTTGCAGCAAACAGCGGCGTGAAGGCTTATAAAGCAGATGTTACAGAGACAGATTTGGCAGCACTTGGAAAGACAGATGTAGGAACAATTACCTTAGTGGCAGATGGAAAAACATTATCCACCCTTTCCTTTGTCAGCTTTGGACAGGAAAAGGCAACTCTCCCGGCAAATGTAATTGAGAACTTTGAACTCTATTACGGAGATGATGATTATCTCAATGGAACCTTTACCGAGAACTCAGCTGCCGGCTGCAGTTCTGCATTCCGCCTGACGGATGAAAAGTCCGGTGGTACATACGGAGGAGCCTTTGACTATACGTTAAAATCCAGCGGACCTGAAGTATGGACCGGAAGACAGAAAGGACTTTCTGTCAATGACTACAGTGCTTACAATGCACTTACCATGTGGGTAAAACCGGATGGCAAGGGACAGAAGTTAGTCATCCAGTTAGTATCAAACGGTGAAGATTTTGAAGCACATCTGACTGATTTTGTGGCAACATCCGATGCAAAATATGTCACCATTCCTTTTGATAAATTAAAGGGAAAAAATGGTGGAACCTTTGACCCATCGAATGTGACAAAATTTGCCGTATGGTGTAACAGTGTGGATTATGTCAATGGAGTAGATTTAAGTTCGACCATTGTATTTGATGACATCCAGTGCATTAAGCTTACCAATAAGGAATTAGAGGAAGCAAAGAGCAATCCATACTATGACAAGGGATATATTGTAACAGATACTTCTTATGTCAAGGATCCACCATCCGGTAATGGAGATAACGGACAGAATCCGGGTAATGGAAATGGTTCAGGGACAGTTACAACACCAAGTGTAACACCAACTGCAACACCAACCACCACAGCACCGGCAGCAGGCAACACTGCAGCAGCAAAAACCAAGACTGGAGATACCACGCCAATCGTATTGTGGAGCATTGTTGCGGTAATATCCGGAAGCGCAGCAGTGGTACTCATAAGACGCAAAAAGCTTCCGTTTTTCGGTCGGAAAATAAAATAGAAAAAATAGATTTCTACCATTTTTAATGTAAAACACTCTATCCCGAAACAGTTGTTTCGTGGTAGAGTGTTTTTATAACGAAATCGATTGAGAAATCCTTCCGCAATTGTGAAAAATGATATATTTTTATGATTGGAATATATCTGGGCGGTTTGCCGAAGTACGGATGCATTTTAAGGGCTGCTAGGGGCACTTGGAATTTTGTCCGGCATCTGGCAACGCTGGCACAGGGAAGTGCCAGCGAGGCACATATGAACATGGATGTGAATTTGTGCCGGTTGCCGGAAAAAAGAAAATAATAGTCAAAATTCTTAGTGCCCCTTGCAGTTCTTATACGCATCTGTACTCGAGGAACTGCACAGATATTGCATAAAAATAAAAGAGTATCAATTTTCACAATTGTAGAAGAATAACACAAAAATAGAATCAGGAGGAAAACAAATGTTTCGAAAAGACTTTGTATGGGGTGTTGCCAGCAGTGCCTATCAGGTAGAAGGAAGAGACAAAAACGATGGCGCAGGAATCTGCATCTGGGACACCTTTACCGAAGAGGGGAGAACCTTCGAACATCATAATGCCTATGTCAGTGCCGATGACATGCACCGTTATAAAGAGGACTATGCGCTGATGAAAGAACTCGGTGTGAAGGCATACCGTTTTTCCGTAAGCTGGGCGAGACTGATGCCGGATGGAACCGGAAGAGTCAATGAAAAAGCGGTGGCACTTTATCGAGATATGATTCTTGAAATGAAGAAAAACGGCATTGAGCCATATATGACCCTTTATCACTGGGAACTTCCGCAGGCATTGGAGGATAAAGGCGGCTGGCTCAATGAAGAAATCATAGACTGGTTTGCAGAATATGCAAAAGTAGTAGCAGAGAATTTTACTGATATCTGTGACAAGATTTTTACTTTGAATGAGCCACAGTGCTTTATCGGACTGGGATATTACCGCGGCATTCATGCACCGGGAAAGAAAGTCACACCAGAGGAAAGCTTCCAGATTGCCCATAACGCATTGCGGGCACATGGAAAAGCAGTTATTACGCTCCGGAAATATGCAAAGCAGCCGATACAGATTGGCTATGCACCAACCAGTGGGGTGGCATATCCGGCAAGTAATTCCCCGGAAGATATTGAAGCTGCAAAGAAGGTATATTTTGGCTTTTATAATGATGTCGACAACTGGACCTGGAATGTATCCTGGTATTCCGACCCGGTTATTTTGGGGCATTATCCAAAGGAAGGTCTTGAGAAATACAAGGAGTATCTGCCGGAAATCACGAAAGAAGATATGGAACTGATTCATCAGCCCATTGATTTTTACGGTCAGAATATTTATAACGGATATCCGGTTCGTGCAGGAGCAGATGGAGAGCCGGAATTTGTAGACCGCCCGGCAGGATTCCCAAAGACCGCCGCAGAATGGCCGGTGACACCGGAATGCCTCTACTGGGCAGGAAAATTCCTCTACGAACGTTATCAGCTGCCGATTTATATTACGGAAAATGGAATGTCCTGTCATGACAATGTGGAAGCAGATGGCAGTGTACATGATGCCAACCGTATCCAGTTCTTAGATGAGTACCTTGGCAATCTGCAGAAGGCGGCGGATGAAGGAGCAGAGATTGCCGGTTATTTCTTATGGACTTTCTTGGACAATTTCGAATGGCATGAGGGCTATTCCGAACGGTTCGGAATTATTTATGTGGACTATGCAACCCAGCAGCGTTATGTAAAGGATTCTGCATTCTGGTATAAGAAAGTCATGGAAAGCAATGGAGCAGTATTATCCTGCAACCAGCCGGATAGAACAATCCGGATAGAGCGTGGTGCGGCAGAGGTAACAGGCGCAGGATTTAAGGTAGAGCGGGAAATGGAGTTGCTGCTTTCTGACAGCACAGATGTCATTTATGTGGCATCCGGCAGCGGCTTAATCGGCAGCATCTGGGTAGATGCCGGAGACAGGCTTACGATACCGGAGGGCATCCGGAAGATGCATTGCAGTGGAAATATGACACTGGTGCAGGCGTAGCATGAAAAATAATTGTTTCTTCTAAACCAGAGAAGATGAGAATAAAAAAGTTTCTTTTATTCCGATGAGCAATCAGAAGGAATAGAAGAAACTTTTTTTGCTTTGCAGGAAATTGCTTTCCTGTAAAGTAAAAACGCTCCGCGAGGATGCACACTGCGGTGTATAAGGTAGATGTCGCAAGCGACCACCGCAGGCGCGGGAATGTGCCAAGCACATTCTTTTTTAATGTTCAGATACATTTTAGATACAAATATATGTTAAAATAAACATCAAAGAGTAGTAAAAGGAGCGGGCAGCATGATACGGATATTGATTGTAGAGGATGAAAAGGCAATATCGGATTTAATCCGGCTGAATCTGATGAAGGCAGGCTATCAGTGTGTCTGTGTATACAATGGAATGAAAGCTGCAGACCTGTTGGAAACAGAAAATTTTGATTTGATTATATTGGATGTTATGCTGCCGGAATTAAATGGCTTTGAATTAATGGAATACATCCGTCCAATGGGAATTCCGGTGATTTTTCTGACTGCAAAGGATTCGCTAAAAGACCGGATGCAGGGGCTGACCTCCGGGGCAGAGGATTATATGGTAAAGCCTTTTGAAGTGGTAGAACTTTTGGCACGGGTTAATATTGTGCTGCGCCGCTATCATAAGATGGAGCAGAAGATTACTTTTATGGATATTGAATTAGACAGTGAAAATCAGGTGGTGACAAAGGCAGGAAAAGAAGTGGAGCTTACGCCAAAGGAATTTGAACTCTTAGAAATTCTGATGCGCAACCGGAATATTACACTGTTCCGGGAAAGAATCTATGAAGAAATCTGGGGAACGGAATATTCTGTAGAGTCAAGAACCTTAGACCTTCATATCCAGAGATTACGGAAAAAACTGAATCTTGGAGCGGAACTTAAAACAGTATTTAAGGCAGGATACCGGTTAGAGGATAAAGTATGAAATTTCGATATAAAGTATTAATTACAAATTTAATCCTGCTTTCAGTCAGTCTGGGACTGGTGGGCTATCTGATGATACATAAGAATTTTGAACTGGCGAAGGAAACACAGATTTCCAATGCAGTCATTCAGAATAATCTGGTGCAGTCATCGGTGGAATATGAAGTACTTCAGGCGTTGAACCGGGAAGAGTCAGTAAAGGGCACACTTCCAGACATTGGAGCACAGGTCAGCAGCGGTATGCGGGCAGAAAATGTGACATTTTTTATCTACTATGGGGATAAGCTGGTTTATAACGAAACAGAAGAAAATGCCAATTTAAAGAAAGTCTGGGAAGCGCAGCAGGAGGATGGAAATAAGAACTATGCTATCTTTGAAGAAGATGGTCATTATTATATTTACGTGACGGCAGCCAGTAAGGTAGAGGATGAGAACCTCTGCATGATCAGCAGAAGTGATGTATCCGATGCCTACGCATTAAGAGACCGGGAAATCCGTTATTTCCGGCTGATTCTTTTCCTTTGCCTTATGATAGAATCCCTGCTTATTTATGTTATCAGCCGGTATCTGACCAGACCATTGGAGCAGTTGAACCGGGTGGCAGAGGAGATTACCGATGGCTCTTATGAGACGAGGATTGCAGTAAAGAGTCAGGATGAAGTAGGACTTCTGGCAGAAAACTTTAACCGGATGGCAGAAGCAGTATCAGAAAAGATAGGAGAGCTTCAGGGAATGGTACGGAAAAGGGATCAGTTTGTAGCAGACTTTACCCATGAGATTAAGACACCGATGACTTCCATTATCGGTTATGCAGATACCATGCGTTCCATGGAGCTTCCAAGAGAAGAACAGCTTCTGGCATTAAGTTACATCTTTTCCGAAGGCAGACGGTTAGAGAGGATGTCGGGAAAGCTCTTTGATTTGATTTATTTAAGGGAACATGAAATGGAAAAGGAAGCAGTTCAGGTTGAAAATGTAAGCAGTGAAGTACTTAAGGTGGTGACACCGTCCCTTGCGGCAAAAGGGCTTTTGTTAAAGGAAAATATCGAGCCGGCAGTACTGTACGGAAATAAAGAGCTTCTGGTGACTGCACTGGTGAATTTACTGGACAATGCAAGAAAAGCATCCAAAGAGCATGGTGTCATTGAATTTAGCGGAAAGAGAATACAGGAAGAGGAAAATCCATTTTATTATGAACTTTCCGTAAAAGATTATGGAATCGGCATGACCAAGGAAGAGACAGAGCGGATTTGCGATGAATTCTATATGGCAGATAAATCCCGGGCAAGACAGGAAGGCGGAGCCGGAATCGGAATGTCATTAGTAGCATTGATATTAGAACATCATCAGGCGGAGCTTATCGTAGAAAGTGAGCCAAAGAAGGGGACGAAGATGCGGATATGTTTCAGAAAAGAACAAAATTAAAGATAAAAGGAAGTGTCTGTGGAATGATAGCAGGAACACTTCTGGTGGTGCTGACAGGAATTTTTCTGCCGGGAATTCTGATTGAAGGGCAGGAACGTAAAGCAGTGGGAGAAGTGCAGGCGGTTCCGGCACAGTATATAGCTTCCGACTCCCTGCTGGCAAAGGAGGCATCGGAAAGCCTGAAGCTTAATGACCGTATCCAGTTGATTACCGGGCAGTGGGAGAGTGAGACACAGGAAGCCTATTCCTATGAGATGACTTTAAAGGATTACGAGGCAGCGGCACTGGCAAGAGACAGTATGGAAGCCATTTATCAGAAAGGGCAGTATCCTTCCGATTTAGCTTCTTCTTATGCCAACTGGTATACCTGGGAAGCATTTCCGGAGAAAGCGGTGGATACCACATTTCATACCTACAGTGCTTACTACTGGAAACTTATTTTTACAAAATATGATGGCACAGAGAAGCATGCGGTATTTCTGTTAGAAGATGGCACCGTTTTGCTGGCGGAGGCAGAAGGAAAAGATATTTTATCGGATGTTACAGCCACAGAGGAAGCTTCCTCATCTGTTAAAGACAATGAAGAAGAAAAAACAGTGGATAAAGAGCTGGCAGAACAGCTTTCCTACACGGGGTTGGACGTAGCCGGACTGAGGATAAAATCCGATAACATACAGGAAGAAAAGGATGCCTCATATCGGTACTTTGAACTCTATGATAAAACAAGATTTATCTATGGAATCAGCACAATATCAGATAGCCAAACGAAGCGTAACATGGTAAAATAAAAAAGAAGGCAAGGTATTTTTAAGGGCATAGATGGTCACCTGCAGTTATTGCAAAAAGGATGATTGAAGATGAAACAGGAAGACTTCTGGATAGAGGATGTGGAATTTTTTTCAGATATGATGGCTAAGATAACAGATTTGTCAAGGAATCTGTATCTTTTAGTGACTGATTTGCAGAAAAATCAGACATTTGTACCGGAGAAAACAGCAGAATTTCTTGGAATGGAAGCCGGATACAGTCTGAATTTTTATCAGAAACTGACGGCACATGTTCATCCATATGATATACCGGAATATGAAGAAGCAATGGGAAAACGTCTTAAGAAGGAGGCACTTTCAGAACCTCTTTATATTCGTATGGGAAAAGAGAAAACGGATTATATGATGGGCTTTTCTGTGGATGTATTAAGAAAAGAGAACCGGGAATATCTGATTGTTGTACTGAAGAATGAAAATGCGCTTCAGGAGATTGATGCGCAGACGGATTTATATAGTCAGGTCAAGTTTGAAGAACATATCAAAGATTATCTTGCGACCAGACGGAAAGTGGCAGTCCTTGAAATCGAATTTGACCATATGAATGACATGAATATTTTATATGGAACGAATTACAGCGAGCAGATGCAGCGGGAAATCGGACTGCGTTTCATCTATATGATGGATGCTGATACAGCAGTATATCGCATGAACAGTTCCAATTTTGCCTTTATCTTAAGGGATGCAGACCGGGAAGAAGCGGAAGCATATATGGAAAAGATAAAGGACACCTTAAAGGAAAATGCATATATTGACGGGCATTTTTTTGAATTTAAAATCTATGCCAGCGGGCTGATTTTAGATGATTATAAGGGAGATATTTCCACGGTTCAAAGTAAGCTGGAATACACCTTGGAGAAAGCAAGGGAACGCCGCAGCACCGGCATTTTATTCTTTAATGATTTAGTGCTGTCCTATGGTGGCATGGATCTGGATTTGATGAAAATTATTCATCAATCTGTTTTGAATCATTGTGATGGATTCTATGTGGAATATCAGCCGATTGTGACCTCTGAGGATGGAAAGATAATGGGGGCAGAGGCACTGGTGCGCTGGAAGAAGGAACCTTATGGAGCAATTCCACCGGGACTTTTTATCGACTGGCTGGAAAATGACCCATCCATGTATGATTTGGGAAATTTTGTACTGGAACAGGCATTGTGGGACAGCAAACTCTTCCTGCAGCAGAACCCGGACTTTTTTATTAATGTAAATGTATCTGCCAAGCAGTTGGAGCGGCCGGATTTCTGCCGGGTGGTATTAGAGCTTCTGGATAAGACGGAATTTCCGGTAAGACATCTCTGCCTTGAGATTACGGAACGATGCAGAAGCCTTCCGGTATCGGTAATCAATGAGCGGATGGCAGTATTAAGAGGCTATGGAATCAAATTTGCCATGGATGATTTTGGAACAGGAAGTTCATCTTCTGCCATGGCACTTGAGATGCTGATTGATGAGATTAAGATTGATATGAGCTTTATCCGGAAGATTCTTGTAAATAAAAAGAATAAGGCGATTGTCCAGAGCATGGTGGATTTTGCCAATGCAGCCAATATCAAGAGTTGTCTGGAGGGCGTGGAAAATAAGGCATTAGAAGATTATCTCCGGACTGTGGGAGCCACCTGGTTTCAGGGATACTATTATTCCAAACCGGTTGGAGCAGATGAACTGGAGATACTTCTTTCGAACAGCTGGAAAAAATAAGAAAAGACAAAAAATAAAAGTAAAAATAGAATTATCAAGACCGGCAGTTTTGTGGCGATAAGAAATACAGCCATAGAATTACCGGTTTTATTTACGCGAGCAACGAGCCAAAGTCCGTGCTTGTACGAGACCTTGGCGACTGCCGCGATAACTTGAGAAACTCGCGGAGCGTGTTTCTCATAGTTGTAATGATAAGATACAAAAAGTTTACATCTCCATGTTAAAGTAACACCAGAAACGAGGAAAATGGAAAGGTAAACAGAAAATAAAAGATGGAAAACGGAGGGGACAGCATGAAACATCCAATCTTACGAAAAATGATTCCGGCAGGTATGGTGATGGTACTTCTTGCCGGATGTGGTGAGAAAAAAGTAGATTATGAGATGGAAACAGAACAGGAAACCAAAGGGGTGGTTGGTACACTGGATGAATTCCGGGAAGCGGATAACTGGGATGACAGCTTTACGGTAACAACCTCTGACGGAGATGTGAAGGTAAGAATCAATGCATCTATTGATGTGCCGGAAGCAGATGCCGTGTCTGTGGTAGCGGCAGAGGAATTAAAGATAGATGTCGATTATAAGAAAAAGTTCCTGAAAGCATATTTTAAAGATTCTGAAATATATTACCATGATTTTGAGCATCTGACAAAAGAAGAATTACAGACTGCCGTTGACAGCATGGACGGAACGATTGTTGCTGCCCAGTCTCAAATCGATGATTTGGAGAATAATGCACATCATCAGGATGTAGAAAGACATAAGGAAATGCTGAATGACTGGAAGGAAGAAACCGAAGAACAGAAAAAACAATACGAAAAAGCATTAGAGACTGCAAAAGATACCTATACTGCAGCAGAGGATTATGACAGCTGCAATGAATATGCAGGGTATTGTGGAGACCTTTTATGCAATGTGCGATTTGAAGTAAAAGAAACAAACGAAAATGCAATTGCCTACATTGTGGCATCACCATTAGTGAAAAACAAGACTGACATTTATGTGGATCAGTATTATGGTCCAAAGTCTCTAAAGGATTATGATGCTGTATATGGGAATGATACAGTAACTGCATATATCAACAATTCGGAAAAGGAAAATGAATGCAGTATTTCCAAAGAAGATGCAAAGCAGTTAGTGGAGCAGTTCTTAAAAGAAGACAGGACGTGATAATCAGGTGCTTTACAGGCAGCAGGATTATTCCTGGGATGGCGCAAATGAGATAGAAGTGGATGGAGAACAGTATACCGATTATGCGGAGGTCATCGACTGGGGCTACCTCTTTGGTTATGGGACCGGTGTCAATGGACTAGCATTTAGTGATTCTTTGGATTATAACGACTTTGATATTTCCTGGGTTACGCTGGAAAACAGTGATGTTAATTTTGAATTAGAGGATGAGACAAGATTTGCGGTTACGGATAATGGAATTACAGAAGTATTTATGCAGTATCCGGTAAGCGTTACAAAGATTTCAAAAGAAGTGGAACTGCTGCCGTTATCAACAATTCAAAATATAATCAAAGATGAGATTATAAAAAATGGAGACGATTACCAACTGGATGAGTACAAGAGTTTTAATAAGTTAAAGCTTGGTTATGCGCGTATCAAAGATGATCAGAAGGAAGGCTGTTACAGTTATGTGCCGGCGTGGTGTCTTTATATGGTATCCGGAAATGATATGAACCGGCATCCGGTATTTGTCAATGCCATGGATGGTACACTGATTCATCCTTTGGATGAAAGGTAAGGTGTGCCTATGGCAGATAGAAAGAAAAGAACTGGAAAATGGAAACTGCTTTTGTGCCTGTCAGCAGGCAGTTTTCTGACGGGATGCGGAAAAGCAGAGCCAGAGCTTGTGTCAACTGCCCGGACACCATATGAGAAGCTGGCTTATGATACCACGGAGGTGAAAAAAGGAAATCTGACGCCGGAAATTACCTTGAAATTAAAAGCAGAGGGTTTGGAAAAGATTACTTATGATGCAACAAATACAGAATTAAAATTAGACAAAGTATATGTGGCAGTAGGCGATAAAGTGGAAAAGGGAGAGTTGCTGGTATCCTTCCGTTCAGACAGTCTGGAAGCAAAAATGACACAGTATCAGGATGAGATTGCGGATAAACAGCTTCTGGTGGAACATTATGTAAACCTCATGAGCTGTGATGCATCCTTGGATTATAACGAAGATATTGCAAATTTAAAGCGGGATATTGAAGTAGCAGAGCTTTATGTGGAAGAGGCAGAAGAAAAGCTGTCCCGCTATCAGATTACAGCAAAAGAATCCGGAACCATTACAGCCATGGACACTTATCTGCAAAAAGGAGGCTTTGTGCCGGGAAATAATCTGATTACTGAAGTGTGTGGAACCGGTAACTATGAAGCAGACCTGCCGGAAGGCTATGAATTTAACATGGGAGATACTTATACAGCTACACTGGATGCACTGTCCTATGAATTAAAGGTTGCCGGTGTGGAAGAAAATAAAATCATATTTTCACCGGTATCGGATATGACATCACTTTCAGAGGCAGACGTGCTGAGTCTTGTGATTACGAAGCCCACGCTGGAAAATGTCATTTATGTGAAAGCCTCTGCCGTAAAGGAAGGTGAAGAGGGACACTTTGTCTATCTTCTGGATGATAGTGGATATCGAAAGGTAGTGCCGGTAACGGCTGGAGAAAAAGTAGGAAATCATTGGGTTGTTACATCCGGACTTTCCGGTGGAGAGAAGGTGACTCTGTGAGAAAGAAAAAAAGTTACGCAGGAAACGCACAAAGCGTGATTCCAGTAGTCCTGACAGGCCTGTTTTTTGTAATGTTAATTGGTGGCTGTGGCAGTAAGAAAACAGAAACAATACCAGACCTGGAAGAGCCGGCGGCAAGCAATGCTTCTTACCGGCAGGTAACATATGGAAATATCGGAACCACCAACGTGCTGCTGGGAACGGCAGTGCCAAAGGAGTACGGACAGGCATATGAAGCCAATGTCACGGTGACAAAGATTCTGGTAGAACCGGGCGATACCGTAGAAAAAGGTGATGTGCTGGCATACGCAGATGTAGACGAGGCAAGTGCGTCCCGGAAAGCAAAGCAGCAGGAGCTGTCGCATGAAAATACCGTATATGAATTAAATCAGAAAATCAACCAGCTGCAGCAGGATAAATTGGCAAACCAACAGAAGCAGCAGGATACTGCAGAGAATAACATTCAGGATGCCGCAGGGAATAACATTCAGGAAGAGGATAATATGCAGGAATCTGCAACAGAGAATAACACGCAGGAGACAGAGACAGAAAATATCACATCCCAGATAGCCGTCCTGCAGGAAAACAGCCGCTACGATACGAAGCTTCATGAGTACCGGGTGCAGAAGCTGAATGAAGAGATTGCAGCATTGGACGCTCTGATAGCAGATGGAACGTTAAAGGCAAATCACAGTGGTGAAGTGGTTTATACCAAGAGCCTGACCGTAAACCGGAAAGCCGGCGCGGGAGAAAATGTTGCGATTGTGGCAGATACTGAAGACCTTGCAATAGAGCTTAAGGATGTAACGGTGCAGAATTATAAGTATAAAGATGTTTCCGAAAAATATATGCTGCAATCTGGCGAAAGAGTGCCGGTTACCGAGCGGGAATACAGCACTGACGAGCTGGTGCTTGCAAAGATAAATAATAATTATCCCAATGTTTTGATAGAAAAGCCGGAGGGCGTAGAGCTTAAGGCGGGAGAGTTATATCCCATATATTTTGAAGAGAAAAAAGCGGAGCATGTCCTGCTGGTGGGAAACAATTCTCTTTATCAGGAAGATGGAGAAAATTATGTCTATGTAGGAACCGGAGATAATACAAGGGAAAAACGTAAAGTAACAACAGGTGTATCAGACGACCATAATACCCAGATCGTAGAGGGATTAGAGGAAGGGGAAGCGGTCTGTTATGAGACAATGGAGCGGATGCCTTCGGATTATACGGAGTATATGGTGGAACGGTCAGATTTTCAGGTGGAAAACCACGGATTAAAATATGGCAGGGCAGATAAGAATGCGAGGGTTTATCTTACAGAAAAAGAAGGAGTGCTTGTAGAAATTGCGGTAGAAAAGGATGCGGAAGTAAAAAAGGGAGACCTTCTTTATATTATCGATACCGGGGAAGGAAAGGCAGCCATTACAGAAGCCGCCAATGCCATTGAGACAGAGAATACTACTTGTCAGAAACAGCAGGCAGACTATGATGCACAGCTTATAGAATTACAGAATGCCACAGATTCTGTCAGTGACTATGACCGGCAGATGATAACCCTTCAAAAAGAAGTTGCAGAAGCAGACCATAGCTATACGCTGCAACAACTGCAGGCAGCTTACGATACGTTAAGCCGCGGAAATGACGGAACCGGAAAATTATCCGTTTATGCAGATGAAGATGGACAGGTTTCGAAAATAACTGTCTGGGAAGGAGACACGGTGGAAGTCGGAGATGAAATTCTTAAGATGAAAGGAGAAACATCAGACTTACTTCTGGTGCAGATGGTGAGCAGTAAGTCCGCAACGGTGTATACGGATGATATTGCAGAGGTGGGAGAACCGGTAAGTATTACATCCGGGGATACGACTTACACCGGAACCTGTGCGGGATTTGCAGCAGGCAGCAATAATCTGGATGAGGGCTGTCTTTATATCGATGAAAATGGTGCTCATTATACCTTTCAGACAACCTCCGGGTATGATACACCGGCATTTTATGTACGGATGAATGATGAAATCGTAGATGATATGGGAAATGGAGAAAGCGTGGACTTCCCTTATATTTCCATGGAGGATGTTATAGTGCTTCCGGCAGGAATGATTTATGAAGAGAAGGATGCAATGCATCCGGATAAAGTGTCATATTTTGTGTGGAAGATAGAAAGGGACCATCTGGTGAAACAGTATGTTTTACTGGATGATACACTTACCGGAAATGGGAAAGTGGTTCTCTTTGGAATAGAGTCTGGCGATGTACTGGCAAGAGAGTAGGAGGATTTGGAATGTTACGTTTTGTCTTTTGTAAAATAAAGAATAAAAAAGGACTGAATTTGTGCCTGCTTCTTGGAATTACATTATTTATCGCATTATTTGTCTGTCATCCGATGTTTGAACGTGGTGCCGGAAATCAGGTGCTAAGAACCGGATTTGAGACTTATGCCAAGGAACAGGAAACATTTCCGGCGGTTATGAACCGCAGTGGCAGCTATTCCACAAAGGATTATGATTCTGCGGAAAAGTGTTAAAGAAACTGCAGGCATATGAGAAAAAATGGACAGAATATGTGGCGGTGGATACAGTGGCATCCGAGCAGTATTTAAGCCTTTCCGGTGGAAAAGCAGATACCAGCCTGGGCGGAACCAATGAATATTTTACCGTTGGATATCTGCCGGAATTATCGAAGAACACAGATATTACATGCGGAGAGGGTTTATACAGCGGAAATCAGGTGGAAACAAACGGCTGTTATCCATGCCTTGTCAGTGAAGAGACGATGGATGCCTACGGACTGGTGACAGGAGAAGTGCTTCATATGAAAATCCAGAGTGAAGCAGAAGTTTATGAAGTGGATTTTAAGGTGACAGGCATCATAAAAGAAAAGAATATCAATGACAGTTACTGGTATCACACGCTTAGTGATTTTGGAAATACACTGTTTGTATCGGAGAATACTTTTGATGCCATGATAGATTCCTTTGGACAGGATGAAATCAGTTACGAAGAAAATCTGATGTTAGATTACCGGCAGATAGATGCAAAGCATGCAGCAGAGTATGCCGATTATATGCAGCAGTTCCGGTCATCGGATACAAAGTATCGGGATAATATGGCAGATACCCTGACGTCCTTTTTCACAAAACAGCGGACGATTCAGCAGATGTTGTGGGCATTGGAACTGCCATGCATTGTACTGCTGCTGTTGTTTATCTATATGGTATCCTCCCAGATACTTTCTCTGGAAGAAGGGGAGATTGCAGTACTCCGGAGCCGTGGAGCAACAAAATTGCAGGTGGGTGCGATTTACCTGTTGCAGGCATCCTTTCTGGCACTGACAGGCGCAGCGATTGGACTTTTGCTGGGTTACGGAATGTGCAAAGGAGCAGCTTCCACCGACGGCTTTTTAAAATTTACCGGAAAAGATGTAAGCATGTATACCTTAAATGGCGGAATGATTCTCTACGCTCTGGTGGCGGCGGCTATTGTAATTCTGTTTCTGACCATACCGGCACTGCGGCGGACAAAATACACCATTGTAAATGAATGTATGGCAAAAAATGGTGTTGTGAAAAATCCATTCTGGAAAAAATGTTATCTGGATATTCTGCTATTACTTTTATCCGGGTATCTGCTTTATAACTACAACCGGCAGAAGGAGAGTCTTGTAATGGAAATGATTGCAGGAAAGGGAATGGACCCGGTAATCCTTTTAAATACATCGGTGTTTATACTGGCAGCAGGATTATTGTTTATACGTCTCTTTTATGATCTGATTCTTGCAGTGGACAGAGTTTTTAAGAACAGATTCCACCCGGCAGGATATGCGACGTTTTTACAGCTGAAAAGAACCTGGTATCAATCGGGATTTTTAGCAGTGTTTCTCGTTATGACCATAGCCAGTGGAATCTTTGATGCGAATATGGCACGGACCATGAATCAGAATATGGAAGAGCAGATTGCATATGTCACCGGAGCAGATGCAGTGGTGGAAGAAAACTTCCGGCTGCAGGTTTCGAAAATGGAAGGAAAGGAAACCAGCTGGAAATATCTGGAGCCTGATTTTGGAAAATATGAAACATTAATCAAAGAAAATGTCTGTGAAAATGCCACAAGGGTACTGGTAGATGAAAAGACGGATATTACTGCGAAAAACGGAACAGTTTTTGATGGAAAACTTATGGCAATCCACACAATAGGATTCGGGGAGACTGCACGGCTTAAAGATGGTGTCAACAAAGAACACTGGTTTTATGCATTGAATGCACTGGCAGAGGAGCCGGATGGGGTAATAATTTCTTCTAATCTGGCAGACAAATTAAAGTTAAAGGTGGGAGATACTTTAAGTTATACAAGGTATCTGCCGGCAGAGATTGGTGAAGATGCCATGGGCAGCAGGCAGGCAAAGGTCTGTGCAATCATAGACTGCTTCCCTGGTTATGAAAGATATGCTTATGTAAAGGATGAAGAAGGTAATTTAAATGAACAGGAACAGTATCTTCTGGTAGCAAATTATGCCACCGTTATCAGTGTTTTTGGTCAGACCCCTTACCAGGTGTGGATGAAGCTTTCGGATGGTGTGAAAGAGACTATGTTTACGAAAAGTCTTGCGGCAGCAGGTGTTCAGCCGCAACATATTACCTTATTGCAGGAACAGCTTGCCGGCAACCGGAATTCAGCCATGATACAGGTGACAAATGGAATGTTTACATTAAGCTTTATTTTATCGTTGGTGATATGTTCCGTAGGATTTCTGCTGTACTGGATCATGACACTGAAAAAACGGGAATTGCTGCTGGGAGTCTACCGTGCAATGGGAATGCGGATGGGAGAAGTCCGGAAGATGATTTTAACGGAACAGCTTTTTGCCTCGGCAGGACCGGTACTGGCAGGTGGAGGAATCGGAGCAGTGACAACGCTTTTGTTTGTACATCTGCTTATGGTGGTCTATCTGCCGCAAAAGCATAATCTTGCCATAGAAATATACATTTATCCTACAGACCTTTTGAAGCTTTTAGCGGTACTTCTGGCAGTGATGTTATTCTGTTATCTGATTATCTGGAAAATACTGCGGAGCATGAAAATTGCAAAGGCACTTCGGTTAGGGGAGGACAGCTGATGGAACAGACGATAGCAATACGCACAGAAAATATAAAAAGATATTTTTCGTCGGGAGATGGCAGCATCGTCCGGGCTTTGGACGGCGTTTCCATGGAGATACCAAGCAGCAGTCTTACTATTTTAAAGGGACGTTCCGGCTCCGGCAAGACAACCCTTCTTAATCTTTTAAGTGCTCTTGATGTACCGACGGAAGGAAAAGTGGAATTTTTCGGAAAAGATTTGGAACATTTAAAAGACAGGGAGCGGGAGGACTTGCGGCGTTACCGGATGGGATTTGTTTTTCAGTCTGTGGCATTGATTCCTGTGATGAATGCCTATGAAAATGTGGAATTTGCCCTGCGGTTATCCGGTGATAAAGAGAAACGGAAGAAGGATAAGGAAGAGCAGAAAAATAGAGGAGAACAGAAAAAGCGTGTAATAGAAATCTTAGAACGGGTCGGACTGAAAGAACGGATTTATCATATGCCTTATCAGTTATCCGGTGGCGAACAACAGCGGGTGGCTATTGCCCGGGCAGTTGCCCACAGACCACAGGTGATTTTTGCAGACGAATCAACCGGTGCACTGGATACGGCATCAGGGCTTGCAGTCATGAAGCTTTTCCGTGAACTGGTAGAGCAGGAACATATCACCGTAGTCATGACCACCCATGACCCGAATCTGATGGAACTTGGTGATTTCGTCTATGAATTAAAGGATGGGAGGCTGGTAAAATGATTCAGTGTGACAGCCTGGTAAAGATATATGAGATGGAACAGCATAAAGTCATGGCACTGGAAGGACTGGACCTTACGATAGAAGATGGGGAAATGATGGCAATTATCGGTAAATCCGGCAGTGGAAAGTCGACGCTGCTTAATATCATCGGAGGACTGGAATCACCCACAGCAGGAATCCTTATGGTGGATGGAAAGGACTTATCGTCCTATACGGAAAAAGAACTGGTTTTATACCGTCGGGACAAAGTGGGATTCGTCTGGCAGAAGAGTGCAAGAAATCTTTTCTCTTATCTTACGGTGCTGGAAAATATTGAAGCACCCATGCAGTTTCATCCGGGAACATCAGCCCGGGAGAAACGGAAGCGTGCCAGAGATTTATTAAAGGCAGTTGGTATGGAAGCACATGCGGATAAGTTCCCTTCCCAGCTATCCGGTGGCGAGCAGCAGCGGATTGCCATTGCCGTTGCACTTTCCAATCAGCCGTCGATTCTTCTGGCGGATGAACCCACCGGTGCAGTAGATACAAAGACTGCAAATCAGATATTTGAGCTGTTCCACAAATTGAATGAAGAATTTAAAATTACAATAATTATTGTGACCCATGATATGGCATTGGCGGATAAAGTGGAGCGGACAGTGCTGATTTCCGATGGCAAAATCAGTACCGAAAAGATTCGGAAAGTATCTTTAGAAGAACTGCAGCGTCTTGCAAGTGCAGCAGAATTTACCCATGAAGAATATTCTGTTTTAGACAAGGCACACCGGCTGCAGCTGACAGAAGAAATGTTAGAAGAAGCCGGTATCGATTCCAATAAGGTACGGATTGAGGTACAGGATGGCAAAATCCTGATTCAAAAAGGTGTTTAAGGAATATAACGAATGCGATAAAGTTGATTGTAATAAGGACTTTATCGCATTTGCTATTAGATGAGCCGCATTGGAAATGGTGTAAATTGTAACTAAATAATAAACTGGAACTTATCACCGATACATAGCTGTTTGCAAAGATTCGTGATAGTGTTGTCAACATCGTGGATGGTGCTTGATATCCGGAGCAGAGGATATCCCTTACTGATGTTTAAAGACTTAGCCTCTTGGGCATTAGCGAAAACAATATCAAGTGTTTTGCGTGAATGATCCAGAATGATATTGTGTTTTCTTAGTATTTCATACAAAGATGAGTCGTTTAAATCTTCTCCAAATAAAAAAGAAAAGGATTCAGGAAATTTATTGAACTCTAAGATGACAGGGACATTATCCATATAACGGATTCTTTCCACTACAAGTATTTTATCCCCTTTGTGTAGTGACATTTCAGTTAAATCCCGTTCAGAAGGATCTTCCAATGCAATTTTTATGGTCTTAGCTCCAGGTGTTGCGTTTTTCATCCGGCACATATCAGAAAAACTTATGACTTCCGTAATGTTACGCTGCAATTTTTTCTCAGCTACAAAAGTCCCTTTTCCTGATTTCCTTTCTAAATATCCGGATTCAGATAAAACGGCTAATGCTTTTCGGACAGTAACTCTGCTCACATGGTATGATTCACTTAATTCATTTTCTGTAGGCAGACGACTGCCGGCCGCCCGTTCTCCGGCGTCAATTTCTTTTCGTATTTTTTCCTCCAATTGTTTGTACAGTGGTGTGGCAATGGTGTTGTTCAGTTTCATATAAATACCTCTCTCCTAATATAACTTTCACAAATATTATAAAACAAATTTGCAAAAATGTATATATTGTATTATATATATTGACAGAATGTATTGTATTGTATTATAGTAAATACATAGAACAAATAAATACATTATAAAAAAGGAGAGAAAAAATGGGATACGGAAGTAAAGACATTAAAAACATTGTGAAAGAAATTTTAGAAGAAAAAAAAGACATCGGTGGAATTAAAAATATTTATTTTGTGGGATGTGGAGGATCACTTGGTGCACTTTATCCGGCAAAAACATTTGTGGAAAGAGAATCACAGGTTTTGAGATCAGCCTGGATAAACAGTAATGAGTTTGTACATAGTACGCCAAAGGACTTTGGAGAAAATTCTATTATTTGTCTTGCCTGTCACAAGGGAAATACACCGGAAACGATTAAGGCTGCCAGATTAGGAAAAGAAAAAGGAGCGGCGGTTATTATTCTGACATGGCTGGAGGAATCAGAAATTATAGAATTTGGAGATTACATTATCCATTATACATTTGATGCAAGTCCTGACCATCTTGCAGGGGATATTGATTATGCAGGAGAAAAGACACAGTGTGCATTGCTTGTGGCAGTGGAATTAGTTGCACAGACGGAGGGATATGCTAATTATGATAAATTCTATGAAGCTTTAGGCATGATTAGCAATATCATCAGAAATGCACGTACACATGTAGCTGCCAGAGCAGAGGCATTTGCAGAAGAGTATCAGAACGATTCGGTGATTTATACAATGGGAAGTGGTGCAGCATATGGAGCTGCCTATATGGAGAGCATCTGTATATTTATGGAGATGCAGTGGCTTGATTCAAGCAGTATTCATACCGGTGAATTTTTCCATGGTCCATTTGAAGTTACAGATGCAAACCGCCCGTTTATGATTCAGATTTCAGAAGGCTCAACCCGCGAACTGGATGAGAGAGCACTTACATTCCTGAAAACATATGCAAAACGTATTGAGGTTCTTGATGCGAAAGAGCTTGGCTTATCCACAATTGATGCATCAGTAGTAGATTACTTTAACCATGCACTGTTTAATAATGTATATCCGATTTACAACCACGCACTGGCAGTAAAGCGTGAACATCCGTTAACAACCCGCCGCTATATGTGGAAGGTAGAATATTAATGAAAAAATTCTGTGAAAAAAAATATGTATTGTTTGACTTTGATGGAGTTATAGCAGATACAGAAGAGAGTAATGGTAATTATCTGGGCCTGGCATTAAAAGAGTTTGGAGTGGAACTGACACAAAAAGACAGGGATAGACTAATTGGCTCACATGATTCCCATATTCTGCTGGGACTACTGGAACGCTCGCCGGAGAAAATAACAATGGAACAGCTTTTGCAAAAAAGAAAAGAAATAGGAAATACATATGAAAATGGCTGCATTAAGCCGATGGAGGGATTACTGGAGTTTATTGCCGGCTTGAAAAAACAGGGGAAAAAGCTGGCAGTGGTTTCTTCGACCTCTACACGGCTGATTGTAGTAGCATTGAACCGGATGAAAATGCTGGGTTTGTTCGATGTGGTGGTATGCGGAGACATGTGCCGGAATAGAAAACCGGATCCGGAATGTTATAGAAAGGCAATGCAATATTTAGAAGCAAAGCCGGAAGAATGTATTGCAATAGAAGACTCGTTTATTGGTATACAGGCAGCAAAGGCTGCAAATATAGAGGTAGTTGCGTATACAGGAGCTGGTGAGAATCAGGATGTAAGTCAGGCGGATTATGTTATTTCTTCATACATTTAACTGCCTGAGTGAAAGAAAGAGAAAACAGAAGAATAAAAAGTATTTAATTGTATGCCCGCCAGTGCTCCTGGCGGGTTTTACTATGCACAATTAAATTGATATTGATGTACAAAAAGTGAAACAAAAAATTGTGCATAATGTCGAAAATGTATTTCTTTATTGACACAAATGTATGGAATATATATAATACAAATAGATACAAAATAAAACAATACAAATAAAAACAAATTAACACATTTGGGTTTTAAAGTAGTGCACATGCTTTGGAATAAATAAAAAAGAGGAGGTAGATGTCCATGTTTTGGATTGAATTTATTGTTTTAATGCTGATTATTGTGTGGGGAACCAGAAAAGGTGGAAGTTTCCTGGCAATGGCTGGCGGCATCGGAATGTTGATTTTCGTATATATCTTTAGAGTGACTCCATCAGATCCACCGATTACTGTTATACTGATTATGTTGGCAGTAATTACCGCAGCCTGTACGATGCAGGCGACTGGCGGATTGGATTTTATGGTACAGCTTGCAGAAAAAATATTACGGAAAAATCCGAAAAACATTACTTTGGTAGCACCTTTTGTAGCGTATTTATTTACATTCTGTTGTGGAACCGGACATATTGTATATTCGTTACTTCCGGTTATTAATGAAATAGCATTGGAAAATGGAATTCGGCCTGAGCGCCCGATTTCTGTTAGTATTATTTCATCCCAGCAGGCAAATACCGGATCACCAATAACAGCTGCAACAGTAGCTATTGTGGGTTATATGACTATTTTTGAAAAAGTAAATCTGGCAACAATTATGCTGGTAGCAATTCCGGCAGCACTGATAGGAGTATTGGTTGCAGCATTGTCTGTATACAAGAAAGGCCTGGAGTTAGAGGATGATCCTGAATATCAGCAGAGGGTTGCAGATGGACTGGTAAAAGATTTTAAAAAGAAAGTAGAAGGAGAAAAACAGGTAACCAAAAAAGCAAAGATTTCTGTTGCTATCTTCCTGGTTTCTATGGTAGTAATTGCAATATGCGGTATTTTCCCGGCACTCCGTCCAACATTTAGCGATGGTACACAGTTAGCAATGACATCTTTAATCCAGATTATTATGTATGTAGCTGCCGCAATTATTGTTATTGTAAGTAAAATTGATAGTAACGACATTTTAGAAGTACCGTTGTTAAAGACTGGATTCTTTGCTGTTATTCTTGCAGCGGGACTTTGCTGGCTGGTAAATACCTTTGTTGGAGCACAGACAGACTTCATTACAGAAAATTTGTCAGCATTAACAAATAAATATCCTTGGATTTATATTATTGCAGTATTTCTGGTAGGTGCACTGACGAGTTCACAAGCGTCTACGACAATGATTATGATTCCGATTGCAATTGCATTGAAACTGCCGGCTTATATTATCGTAGGTGGATGGATGGCATGCTCATCCAACTACTTTATCCCGGATTCCAGCCAGTGTATAGCAGGTCTTGCTTTTGACACGGCAGGTACTACGAAGATTGGAAAATTCATATTTAATCACAGCTATATGCGGCCGGGACTTGTATGTACAATTGTATCGGTATTAGTAGCAACAGGAATCGGATATTTTGTTTTCTGATAAAAACCGGTGGTGGCAAAATAAAGAAAACAGTAATAGCACACAGCCTGTGTTATTCTGACAGGCTGTGGGAACTGCCACCTCATGATGGATTGCCAGATATACATAAATATTAATAATGGCTATCTGAAAAAATGAAAGAGCGAATCTGGAAAAATAATTGCTTGTTGCAAAAAGAAGAGGTGAGGGAGTCTGGGTGAAAGAAAAATTGAAAGAAAGGAGAAAGAAATAAAAATGAGACAGCCTAGAATAATTGCAATTGGAGATGCAGTTTGTGACAAATATCTTTCCAGGGGGAAAATGTATCCAGGAGGTCAGTGTGTTAACACATGTGCATATGCGCATATGAATAATGCAGAAAGTGCATTTTTAGGTAAATTTGGAAATGATGAAGTAGCAGAATGCATTCAGGCAGCACTGAAAAATATGAATGTAGACTTTTCACATAGCAGGAATTATGAAGGTGAAAATGGATTTGCATGTGTGACACTGAATCAGGGAGATCGCGTATTTATCGGATCCAATCATGGAGGTGTGGCAAAAGAGTATCCTTATGATTTTACGCAGGAAGATTTTTCATATATAAGAAAGTTTGATCTGATTTATACAAATCTGAATGCCTATATAGATGATGACATAGAAGAAATTGCTTCTTTGGGTCTTCCGGTTGCATTTGATTTTTCAAATCGATGGACAGACGAATATCTGAAAAAAATTTGTCCGCATATTAAAGTGGCGATGCTTTCCTGTGCACATTTAAGTGATAAAGAACGCGAAAGGGAAATGAATAAAGTAAAAGAGCTTGGAGTCCCATTTGTTCTGGGAACAATAGGAGAAGCTGGCTCATACATTTTATACCATGGTGAAATGATGTATGAAAAAGCTGTAAAGGCAGAAAGCATTATGGATACTATGGGTGCAGGAGACTCTTATTTCGCGACATTTTTGACATATATTTTACGGCATAAAGACTCGGAATTTTTTAAAGAAGAAAGTAAAGATGATGGGAATGCTAAAGAACTTTTAAAGAAAGCCATGCAGGCTGGAGCAGAATTCGCTTCAAAGATTTGCGGTGTCGAAGGAGCGTTTGGGTATGGAATGCCAATTGCAGGAAGAATAATTGATAATAGAAATAATTAAAAAGGTTTAGGGAGGAACAGTATATGGATATAAAGCCGACAAGTTACAGATATGATGGAGAAGGAATAGAATGTGCATACCGGAATGAAAAATGGGTTGTTTGTATTAAAAATTGGAAACCGAATAATGACATTGATGGGTTAGAACATTTAGAGATACATCATACGACAGATGAACAATTCATTTTGATTTCTGGAAAATGTATTATTATTACAGCGGACAGAATAGATGGAAAGTTTAATATTGAATTAACTCCGGTGGAGAAAGGAACTTTATACAATGTACCTAAAGAGCGTTGGTTTTTTACTATTGTAGAAAAGGATACCAAAATGATGTATGTGCAGGATGCCGGATGTAGTATGGATAATAGTGAGTATTGTAAACTGAGCCAGGAAGAAATTTCATATATTCAGAAATTAGCAAGACCAATGCTTGCAGAATAATATAACAACAATGTATTAAAAATATTTATAGGAGGATTATCAATGAAACCAACAGAAATCAAGAATGTAATTACAGAAATTTTAGAAAGCAGAAAAGAAGAAGGCGGTATTAAAGCATTATATTTTGTGGGATGTGGTGGCTCTAATGGAGCACTTTATCCAGCGAAAACATTTATGGAAAGAGAATGTGCAAATATTAAGTCAGCACTAATTAATAGTAATGAATTTGTATATAGTACTCCGAAGGATTTGGGGAAAAATGTAATCGTGTGTTTATCATGCCATAAGGGAAATACACCGGAAACAATTAATGCAGCGAAGCTGGCAAAGGAAAAAGGTGCAGCTGTAATTATTCTGACATGGAAAGAGGAATCAGAGATTACCCCATTTGGTGATTATATTATCAATTATACTTTTGGGGATAATAAGGATATTGCTGGTGAAAAAATTATCTGTGCACTTCTGGTGGCAGTGGAACTGTTGAATCAGACAGAAGGGTATGAGCATTATGAAGAATTTATGGATGGTGTTGGACGTATTGATGGTATTGTGAAACATGCATGTAAGCATGTGGAAAAACGGGCTGAACTGTTTGCCAAGGAATATAAAGATGATAAAATTATTTATACTATGGCAAGCGGAGCGGGTTATGGTGCAGCATATATGCAAAGTATATGTATTTTTATGGAAATGCAGTGGATTCATTCTTCCAGTATTCACAGTGGGGAATTTTTCCATGGACCTTTCGAAATTACAGATAAAGAAGTACCATTTGTGCTTCAGGTTTCTGAGGGAACCAATCGACCGTTGGATGAACGTGCATTGAAGTTTTTGAAGACTTATGCAAAACGGATTGAAGTAATTGATGCAAAGGATTTAGGGCTGTCTACAATTGATGCATCAGTCGTAGACTATTTTAACCATTCCTTATTCACAAATGTATATCCGGTTTATAATAAGGCTTTGGCTGAGGAGAGACAGCATCCACTGACAACACGACGCTATATGTGGAAGGTAGAGTATTAAAAACTTAAAAAATGATGTAAACATACAGCATGTCAGATTTTGATGGAAAATTTGAAGTACATTACAAGGAAAGCCTGGAAATGATAATGATTTCCGGGCTTTCTGAGCTTTGACACATGACCTGAGGAAGAAGGAACGGAATTGAAAAAAACAATAGGTATTATTGGTGGCATGGGACCGATGGCTACCTGCGATTTAATGAAAAAGATTTTTGAAGTGTCAGATGCAGACTGCGATCAGAACTATGTGCATGTTTGTGTTGATTGTAACACGAATATTCCGGATAGAACGAAAGCTATTCTTGAAAATGGAGAGGATCCTATACCAGAGATGGTAAAAAGTGCAGTAAGTCTGCAAAATATGGGAGCAGATTTATTGATGATACCTTGTAACACAGCACATTTTTTTTATGACCGGTTAAAAATATTTACTGATATCCCGATATTGCATATGCCCCGCGAGACAGTAAAAGCTTTAAAAGAGCAGAATATATCATGTGCAGCCGTATTGGCTACGGATGGCGTGATAAAGAGTGGGGTTTATGAGAAAGAGCTTCGGGCACAGGGAATCAAAACGATTTATCCGAATGCAGAGCAGCAACAGAAAATTATGGCAGTAATCTATCAGTGTATTAAAGCTGGAAAAAAGGATGTAGAAAAGTACGGACTTGACGATATTTTAAAATCCTTGATTAAACAGGGTGCGCAAAGTGTGATTCTGGGATGTACTGAATTACCAATTGCTTTTTCCTTGGCAGGAATCAGAGAAAATATAGTTGACCCGACGGAGATTGCAGCAAGAGCTGCATTAAAATTTCTGCAATTACCAATACATGCATTATAAAGCAGCTGTATTTTTATGAAAATAAATGATACCGGAAAAGGACTGGATTTCTATTAAAACCTGCTTCAGGACTTCATTCAAACTCCCTTCAAAAAGTCGCAACAAACATTGACAATCCGTGGGTTTGAGGACTATACTAATATATAAATTATAAATACCAGACAGGTTATTACAGAAAGAGAAAGGGAGGTATATGATAACAGGAAATTATCATATATTTTCAGAGCCTTTTTGAATATTTCTGAGGGGGAAACAGATGATTCAAAAATATTATAACAGTATTCTGGAACAGGTTTTTGCACAGATTGGAAAGAAAGAACACAACATTGTTCTGGCAAAATACAGTAATGATTTTTCATTAAAGCAGCTGGAAATATCAGAGCAGATAACAAATAATAAAAAGGTTCATTTTGCAGCCTACGAATTCCGGGCAGAGAAATTATCGGGAGCATATGAGCCGTTTCTGGATTTGATTTTTGAACTTTTCGACCAGCAGAAGGAGATGACATTTGATGAATTTCTGGACAAGTGTAATGTCTATTCCCTGCAGCGTCCGATTATTGCAGCATACCGGGAGACCGGAAAATGTATCCGGAAAGAGAGTTTATTGTATACAGAAGTTGACTATGAGCGGGAGCGGATGCATGATGCTATTGTGGCAATGCTTGTTGAAGTTTCTAAGATACAGCCGTTTATGCTTTGGATTAACCGTATGCAGTTTGCCGGAAAGGGAACCCTAGAAATAGTCTATGAACTGTTAAAAGCAGAGCATACAGAGAATATCGGAATCGTTCTCGGTATGAATGAGCAGCAGCGTCTGCCGGAATATATGCTGCCGGGCTGGGAAAGCGTAACGGAGGAATTGGACAATAATGTTGCAATATTCCGCATTGGAAATGCCGGAGAATCCCGGGAACAAAGAGATGAGGTTATTACAGCAGAAAGTATTGCAGATGATATCAGAACATTGCAGAATCTTGTTTTTTTCATGGATTTTGAACAGGCGTTGTTTTATCTGGAAAAAGTAGACCGCAGAATCAGATTTGAAAATTTTACCGTATCGGATGAAGTGAAATACGAACTCTGGCAGTTCTATGCATATGTATCGGTATATATGAGGGATTTGCCAAAAGCGCTGGAAATAAGTGAGAGTATCTTACAGCTTGCAGAGAAGAAAAAGAACCGCAGGATGCGCTTTTATGCATATTATATCCGCTCTGTAATTTATATGTATCAGTCAAAACTGCAGGAAGCCACTGAATGTGCAGGTGTTGCAAAAAATATTGCAACAGAAGGCGGCATGGAGCGTGGTCAGTTTGAAGCAGAGCTGGTAGAAATACAGGCGAAGATGGCAGGCTGGAATAATATTTTCTTCTGCGCACAGAACGTGGAAGTCAGCGATGCCATGATTGAAAAATTAATAAAATATGACTACCGGAATCATCTGGCGTACATTTATGTGTATGCCTATGACAATAAGCCGGAGATTGTAGCAAAGGCATATTATTCCGAATCCCAGCTTATTTATTTCAGTAAGGGAATCAGACTGGCAACAGAAATTGGCAATACACAGCTTATTTACAATGCATACCAGAAGAACATTATGCTGGCGTCTAGCAACGGTATGTATCCGATTGCGCTGCTGTATTCGGTAAGAACTTTCGAAGCACTGGATAATAAATGCTCCGTGGAAAGTGGACGTATTTTCTCGGGAATCGGTTATACTTTAACGGCATTAAGACAGAATGACCTTGCAAAGCGTTATTTTCAGAAAGCAGTAGAAATTTTATATAATCTGGAATTGCCGGAGGATATTGCGGAAGTATATTACAATATGGCAATTAACTGTATTGCAGCAGAAGAATTCAAGGAAGCCAATGAATATCTGATGCGCTGTATGAAGGCCATTGAACGTCTGCATTTAAATAGTCTGAGGGTCTGTAATTTAAGTAAATTGTATGGACTCTTAGCATTGTGCAATCAGAAGCTTGGCAACCGCTTCAACTGTGAACAGTACCTCAATAACTGCAAACAGTTCTTAAATTACATAATTGAAAAAGAAAAGCTTCAGAATGATCTGGGAATCATCCACGATTATGCACGTTGTGATGATGATATGTTCCTTTATCATTTCACACGGGCACTACTTGAAATGGATTCCGGTAATGATTCGTCAGCATTTGAAGATTTTAATTGTGCAGAGACACATCTGGTGCGGACTGAGGGAAACCAGTTTTTCTGTTATCAGGTGTTCCGTAAGGACAGGATCCGCTTTTATGGGCAGACAGGAAGAATGGAACTTAAGAGCAATGAAGAGGCAATCTTAAAACAATATCTTGAGGATAATACCCATTCTCTCACAGATGAAGAAATTAAGGTATTAGAGCCATTGGAACAGTATTTATCAGAAGAACCTCTTCATGTGATATCTACCCTGGAGATGGAAATGCAGCTGAAGCAGGAAAGCATTAACCGTGCTTACAAGCAGGAACGACGTCAGATGGATTTTCTGTCGACATGGCAGAAGACCATTGATGTGACGGATGTTTCGGCAGAAGTAATGGTAGAGAATGTGATGCGGACATTCCTGTATCACTTTAATTTGGACCGGGCATTATATATACAGTATCATGGAAGAAAACCAAAGGTACTTTATGATAATACAGAAGCCAGCCTTTCTATGAAGGAGCAGAAGTATTTAAAGGAAGTGTTCGAAAAGACACAGAGAGGGTTTGTTGTATCGAAAATCAGCAGTAACTATTCGGAACATCTGAATGTGGTCAAACTGTTTGATGAAGATAATGTATGCTCCCTTGTTGCCATTCCATTCTTTGACAATGGAAAAGTAACAAGCATTATGATAGCATATATTCTGATGAAGGATAACTGGCATTCCTCTGTCAGCCGGTATATGTTAGATGAGAGTGATATGCGGATTTATGAGCTTTTGTTCCGGGAGGTACAGTATGCACTGAATCGTCTCTATGCATATGAGAAGCTCTATGAAATGAATGCTGCATTGTATAAATCTGCAGTAACCGATCAGCTGACAGGAATTCTCAACAGGAAGGGATTCTATCAGAACATCGGGGAAATTATCCAGAAGATTAAAAAGGGCCGCATGAAGCATGAGTTTGGTATTATGTTTATCGATCTGGATAATTTCAAAGGATATAATGATACCTTTGGACATGATGTGGGAGATTTGCTGCTTAAGTCCATGGCAAATATCTTCAGCAGGGTCTGCAGGGACAAGGGCTTTGTGACACGTTTCGGTGGTGATGAATTTATTATTTTCCTCTACACCGGAGAAAAAAAGACCTTAGAGGATACCGCAAAGGCTATCTATAAAGAGATTAAGAAACAGGATGGGTTCAGGGAACTGATTGCAAAAGAAATCGGACAGCCGGTTGAGATTGATGATAAGAAATTACTTTCCTGCTCTATTGGTATTATTTCTTCCAATCAGGTAAAGAAGGCAGAAGACATTGATGAAATGATTAAAGTGGCAGATGATCTTCTGTATGCAGTAAAAGCAGAATCCAAAGGAACGTATAAGTTCTTTGAAGAACAGGAACAGAAGTAAGGCAAAGGAAACGGGAAAACGTATGGTAATGAAGCTTCCAGAGCATGTTAAGTTTATAATTGAGAAGCTGCAGGAAGCAGGCTTTGAAGGATATGCAGTAGGAGGGTGTGTCAGAGACACCCTCCTTCAACGTGTGCCTCAGGACTGGGATATCACCACTTCTGCTTATCCGGAAGACGTAAAAGAAATTTTTGGGCGCACCATCGATACCGGAATTGAGCATGGAACGGTAACGGTAATGCTGGATAAAAAAGGGTATGAGGTGACAACTTACCGGATTGATGGCGAATATGAGGATGCCAGACATCCGAAGGAAGTAACCTATACAGATAATCTTTTAGAGGATTTAAAACGCAGGGATTTTACCATTAATGCCATGGCATATAATGAACAGCGGGGACTGGTGGATGCTTTTGACGGAGCAGGAGATTTAAAGCGTGGCATCATCCGCTGTGTAGGAGAACCAAAGGAGAGATTTGGGGAAGATGCTTTAAGGATGCTTCGGGCAGTGCGTTTTGCGGCACAGCTGGGCTTTGATATAGAAGAAGAGACAGCAGAAGCGATTCAGGAGCTTGCACCGATGTTAAAAAAGGTCAGTGCAGAGCGTATTCAGGTAGAACTGGTTAAGCTTCTTACCTCAGTCCATCCGGAGGAGATGCATACCGTATATGCCACAGGAATTGCTGATGTGGTACTGCCGGAATTTTCGGTGATGATGCGTACACCACAGAATAATCCCCATCACTGTTATACAGTAGGAGAGCATACCATTGAAGTGTTAAAAGGTGTGGAAGCAGACAAGGTGCTACGGCTTGCAGCATTATTTCATGATGTGGCAAAGCCCGACTGCCGCAGTACAGATGAAGATGGAATTGACCATTTCTACGAGCATCCGCAGGTGGGAGCAAAGAAGACGAAGACAATTTTACGCAGATTAAAATTCGACAATGCAACCATTGATATGGTCTGCCGGCTGGTGGCAATTCACGATATTAACCCGGCACTGACACCGGAGTCCGTACGAAAGGCAATACAGAAAGCGGGATTAGAGTGCTATCCGGTTATATTTGAACTGAAGAAAGCAGATATTTTAGCCCAGAGTGATTATCAGAGGAAAGAAAAGCTGGAAGCATTGGACGGATATCATAAGATTTATGATAAAATAATCAAAGATGCAGACTGTCTGACACTAAAAGACCTTGCACTTAACGGACGGGACTTAATAGAACTTGGTGTGAAGCCCGGTCCGCAGATAGGGAACATTTTGGCAAAGCTTTTAGATGTGGTAATTGAAGAACCGGAAAAGAATACAAAAGAATATCTGACAGGTTATACTTTAAAGAACCTCTTCATATGATAGAAAGACGCATAAAGATTTGTGCGAATTCGTCGTATGGAGGGGTTTTTGTGTATAATTTATCGAGCCAGTTGTTAGAACAGTATCCGTTTGAGGTAACCGCCATCCAGAAAGGAAGGGGAACCTATATCTGCACGACATCAGAGGGCGGAAAAATAATAATAGGATCTTTTCGCGGGTCAAAAGGCAGAGTGGAAGCTATAGAACATGTTTTGCTCCGTCTGAAAGAAAATGGAATAGAAGCAGATGAAATCATACATACCAGGGAAGGAGAAATTTTAGCCCAGGAGGTGGATGAAACATGGTACTATGCCAGAAAATATATGGAGGGCAGAGAGTGTGAGACCAGGAGCCGTGATGATGTACTTGCTGCGGTAGAAGAACTGGCAAAGCTGCATCTTGTCCTTCAGAAGGTGGAGGATGAAAATTTAAAAATTGGCGGACAGGATTATGCCATGGAGGTATTCCGGCACAACCGGGAGCTTAAAAAGGTGCGCAATTATATTCATGGAAAGCATAAAAAGAATGAGTTTGAAATGATATTTATGCGCAATTATGAGATTTTCTTAAAACAGGCACTGGACGTGGAACATCGGCTGATGAAACCAAATCCGGGTGAAACGCAGGGGCAGAGCGGAAAGCAGAGCCGGGAAGCAGCAATGTATGGAATCTGCCATGGAGACTTTAACCAGCATAATGTATTATTTACCCATGGTAAAATTATAATTACAAATTTTGAACAGGCACATTATGATGTGCTGGTAGGGGATCTGGCGCATTTCTTACGGAAACTGATGGAAAAACATAATTTTAATATCGGACTGGCAACGGATATGCTGGCAGCTTACGAAAAAAGACGAAAATTATTACCAGAGGAATGGGAGCAGCTTTATGTAAGGATGGCATACCCACAGAAGTTCTGGAAAGTGGCAAATCACTACTTTAATGCCAATAAGGCGTGGGTGTCCGGCAGAGACATTGAGAAGTTGAACCGGGTTATCGAACAGGAAGAAATCCGCCAGCAGTTTTTAAGAATGTTATTTTATTTTGTGGAATAATCATGTATAATCATGTACAGGCAATTGCCGGAGGAAAAGAGCATACAGGAGAAAAAGAGGTGCGAAATGAAGCAATCAGGGAAGCACTGGCTGTTGGCCTTGGTTATTTTCACAGTATTTGTGGCCTTGAGCGGCTGTGGAAAGAAAGACGATGGGCCTGTCAGCATGAAAGGCTATGCATCAGGTGTTGAGGCAGCAACGGAGGAAGAGACACAGGCAGAGGAAAGCAGCCTGTATACGGTAAGTGGTGTTGATACAACACTTTCAACAATGACATTTCTGAATATTGACACGGGACGTTATGAACAGTATTCTTATACAGACGGGACAATTTTTAAAGACAGACATGGCAGTCTGATTTCGGCAGCATCCATGGTACCGGGAAAAGTGGTTACTTTAACACTACGGGACAAAGACCTGATATTAGAAAAGGTGGAGCAGTCGGCAGATGCATGGGAGATGGACGATATCGGAAAATTTTCCTATAATGAAGAAGATAAGATATTTACCATCGGAGACACAAAGTATTCTTATGATGAAGAATTACAAGTGTTTTCCGGAGATGCAGCCATAGAATTGTCCGCAGTTACCGGACAGGACACCTTAAGAATACAGGGAATTGACCGGAAAGTGTTGTCAGTGTCCGTTACAACAGGACATGGAGTCATCCAGCTTGTAAATACACAGGCATTAGAGGGCGGCTGGTTAAGCCTGAACCATAAGAATTATTATAAGATTACGGAGAATATGCAGTTAGAGGTGCCGGAAGGAACCTATGAATTAACCGTTGCCGGCAATGGCTACGGCGGTTCCACAGAGGTAGCTGTAACAAGAAATGAGCAGACCTCCGTGGATGTGGATTCCATAAAGGGTGAGGATCCGAAATATTGTACTTTAACCTTTGCGGTTGATGTTGCAGGCGCTTTGATGTATATTGATGGTAGTCAGGTTGATTATACACAGCCATTACAGCTGCAGTATGGCATTCATTCCATACAGATTACTGCAGATGGATATGACACCTGGTCGAAGCGGCTATATGTAAATTCACCGGAAGCACAGATAGAAATTGCGTTGTCAGGTGATGATACGGGCAGTACAGAGACAGAATCGACGGAAACTGCCGGAAATGAAGAGAATACAACCGTGGAGCATAAGCATTCCGACAGTACATCGAATTCCAGTGGAACTAACAGCTCCAGTGGAAGTTCATCCAGTGACTCTGATGCATATAGGAAGGCATTGAGTGAAATTATTGATACATTAACCAGTAACAATAATTCTTCGACAAGTACATTAAATCAGGTAGTTAACAGTCTTACGGATTAGTGGGAGAAATGAAAGGGCGAGACATCCGAAGGAGGCTGCCACTGGCAGGTTCTTTTGGTAAACAACATAAATGAAAAGCAGGAGGAAATCAGGAATGGGTTACAAGGAAACTTACGAAGCATGGCTTGAGGGAGCGTATTTTGATGAGGCAACCAAGGCTGAACTTCAGGCAATCAAAGACAATGACAAGGAAATTGAGGATCGTTTCTATAAAGATCTTGAGTTTGGTACAGCAGGATTACGTGGGGTGATTGGTGCCGGTACCAACCGTATGAACATCTATACTGTCCGCAAAGCAACACAGGGTCTTGCAAATTATATTTTAAAAGTAAATGCACAGGATAAGGGTGTGGCAATTGCCTTCGATTCCAGACATATGTCACCGGAATTTGCAGATGAATCCGCACTTTGCCTTGCAGCAAACGGAATCAAAGCATATGTATTTGAGTCATTAAGACCAACACCGGAATTATCTTATGCAGTCCGTAAATTAGGATGCACTGCCGGAATTAATATTACAGCAAGCCACAACCCGCCAGAATACAATGGATACAAGGTATACTGGGAGGACGGTGCACAGATTACACCACCTCATGATACCGGAATTATGGATGAAGTAAAGAAAGTAACTGATTACAGTACCGTTAAGACCATGTCCTTAGAGGATGCCAGGGCAGCAGGCCTTTATGAGACCATCGGTGCAGCAATCGATGATGCTTATATTGCAGAGCTTAAGAAGCTTGTGGTACATCAGGATGCCATTGATGCAGTAGGCAAAGACCTTAAGATTGTATACACACCATTACATGGAACAGGAAATATCCCGGTCCGCCGTGTGTTAAAAGAGCTTGGCTTTGAAAATGTATATGTTGTTCCGGAACAGGAGCTTCCGGATGGAGATTTCCCAACCGTAAGTTATCCGAACCCGGAGGCAGAGGAAGCATTTGCATTGGGACTTGCACTGGGCAGGAAAGTAGATGCAGACTTAATCCTTGCAACTGACCCGGATGCAGACCGCCTCGGTGTATATGTAAAGGATTCTAAGACGGGAGAATATCATTCCTTAACCGGAAATATGTCCGGTTGCCTGATTGGTGATTATATCATCGGACAGAAGAAAGCAATCAACGGCTCCCTGCCAGCAGATGGTGCGTTTATCAAATCCATCGTGTCTACCAATATGGCAGATGCCATTGCAGAATACTATGGCATTCAGTTAATCGAAGTATTAACCGGATTCAAGTTTATCGGTGGCAAAATCTTAGAGTTCGAAAAGACCGGAAAAGGAACCTACCTCTTTGGTATGGAAGAAAGCTACGGCTGCCTGACCGGAACCTATGCAAGAGATAAGGATGCAGTGGTAGCATCTATGGCGTTATGTGAGGCTGCTGCATATTACAAGACCAAGAATATGACTCTTTGGGATGCAATGCTTGCCATGTATGAAAAATATGGATACTATAAAGACCATGTTGAGTCTATTACATTAAAGGGAATCGAGGGTCTGGCTAAGATTCAGGAAATCATGGATACACTGCGCAGCGAAACTTTAACTGAAATCGGTGGCTATAAAGTTGAAAAAGTACGTGATTACAAGAAGGATACCATTACAGACCTTGCAACCGGAGCAGTAACAGCAACAGGACTTCCAAGCTCTAATGTACTTTACTATGAATTAAACGATGCTGCGTGGTTCTGTGTAAGACCATCCGGTACCGAGCCGAAAGTAAAATTCTACATTGGTGTGAAGGGTTCATCTATGGAAGAAGCAGAGCAGAAATATGAAGTCCTTGGAAAAGCAGTTTTGGACAAAATCAATAAAATGTTATAGACCAAATTGTATGCCTTAATTTACCGTATTTTCCTTGACAAATAAAGGAAAAACAAGTATAAATATATTCGTAGGTAATCTTGGAGAGTGTAGACCTCAAGAAGAATTATAAAATCCAGAGGAGGAATTTTAACATGAACAAAGCAGAATTAGTATCAGCTATGGCTGAAAAAACAGCTTTATCTAAAAAAGATGCAGAGGCAGCTTTAAAAGCTTTCACTGATATCGTAGCTGAAGAATTAAAAAAAGGTGAGAAAATCCAGTTAGTTGGATTTGGTACTTTCGAAGTATCTGAAAGAGCTGAAAGAACAGGAAGAAACCCACAGAGCGGTAAAGAGATGGTTATTCCAGCTTCTAAAGCACCTAAGTTCAAAGCAGGAAAAGCTTTAAAAGATTTAATCAATAAATAAGTTGATAAAATGATTCTGATTAGAGGTGTAACGAAAGTAGAAAACTGCTTTTGCTACACCTTTTTTTATTGAAATTCGAAGTAGAAAGAGATTTATTTTTCACTTTTTTAAAGTAAAGCATGTACAGGAAAGAATGCTGCGTGAAATCAGAATGCGTGGTAATTTCAGGGCTGTGTTTTTTCTGGCAGAACCTGTCTTTCCGGTTGCTTTGACGGAATGCGGCGGTTGTCCGTCTGCTGCGGATACGACACTCGCCAGTAAGGGCGGCTAGGCATTCTTTTAAAAAAATGGTTGCTCCAAAGAATGCAAGCCGCCCTAACCGTCTCGTTCATGTATCCGCATGCAGACGAACAATCCACCGTATTTTGTCAAACATTGGAAAGACTGGTTTTATCAGAAAAGAAAAAACGCAGCCTTGCAATTACAACATTCTGATTTGGCAGGATTGTTTCCTGTACATGCTGTACTTGAAAGAAGGAAAAGATATCTGTTTTCCTTCGAATTTCAAAAAAGAAAGAAGGTAAGCAAATGAGATTAGACAAATATTTAAAGGTAACCCGCCTGATTAAACGCAGAACCGTTGCCAACGAAGCCTGTGATGCCGGACGTGTCACCGTAAATGGCAAACCGGCGAAAGCATCCGTCAATGTAAAAGCAGGTGACATCATCGAAATCATGTTTGGCCAGAAGACGGTGAAAGTAGAAGTGGTTGCAATCGCAGATACCACCAAGAAAGAAGAGGCAGGAGAATTATTCCGCTATCTGTAAAAGAGTAAAAACGCATAAAAAGAGAAACAGTCTCATATATTTTGGAAAGGACTAACTTTCGGGTAAAGGAGTATGAGACTGAATGGAAGAATTGAAAACAGCAAAAGCACATAAAGTATTGTTGGCAAACCGGAAAAGTGCAAACTTCAGCGGAGTGCTGGATGTGCTTTCTTTTGATGTAAATGAGATTTTACTGGAAACAGAACAGGGAATGCTTCTGATAAAGGGAAATGACCTTCATGTAAACCGCCTGTCCTTAGAACAGGGGGAAGTGGATGTCACAGGGAAAATTGATGGCTTAACCTATTCTGATGTGGAAACTTATCACAAAGGTGGCGGAGAATCCTTCTTAGGCAGGTTGTTTAAATGATAGAAATCAGCCCGGAAATTTCCGGTGAAGCCTTAAGGTTCCTCTTGTTCATGCTGGCGGGGATATTATTAATCTTAGCCTTTGACCTGTTTCGGATTCTGCGCAGGCTGATACCTCATAGAACCGGAGTGGTTGCAGTGGAGGATATGCTGTACTGCATCGGAAGCGCCATATTTATATTTATTATGCTCTGTCGGGAAAATGACGGAGCAATCCGGGGCTTTTGCATGCTGGGCATGAGTGTTGGGATGCTGTTATGCAATTATGCCATCAGTCCATGGCTGGTGAAGGGAATCGTAAAAGTATTTAAGAAACTGTTTCAAGTAGTGGGGAAACCATTGCGGGCAGTATTTCGCATGGTGGCAGTACCCTTACGTTTCCTGAAAGGGAAAATCAGAAGATTATTACGAAAATTACAAAAAACGTTGAAAAAAATCCGTAAAACTATTAGAATGGTGTTATGTAAACTATAGATGAGGAAATGAGTATGACAAATAGTCGAAGAAAAAGAAAACAGAAACGAAACGGAAGAATCTGTATCTCTTTGATTGCGATAATGTTCTTGGTGATTATGTCAGTTCAGATTGTTAAGCTCTACCAGAAGGAGCAGGAGTATACTGCCAGAGAGAAGGCACTGACGGAATCTTTAGAAGATGAAACAGAACGTCAGAATCAGCTGGATAATTACGAAGAATATACCAAGAGTCAGGAATATATTGAAGACCAGGCAAAGAGCAAGCTGGGACTGACCCATGAAAATGAGATTATCTTCAAGGAAGACAAGAAGTAGAACAGCTTCGAAAACATAAAGACCATAGAAAAACTTAAAATAGACAAACCATTCCGCTTTTTGCCGAAAACTTTTTTGAAATGAGACAACGGTTTGACAAAGATTTCGGACAAACATTTCTATAATAGCTTCTGCTGTCACAAATGACAGGAGAAGGAGGAACAATGGAAATGAAGAAATTGAGAACGAAACAGGCGGTAATATGTTTTATAGGGGTAGCAGTGTGTAAATTAGGATTTGCAGGCTGCTACCCTTTTATCCCGGCATATTTTGCGGCAGCTTACCTGGAACGGGGCGGACGGCTGCTGCTGGGAATCGGAATGTTTCTTGGAATGGCATTTATGCTGCCGCTGACACTGATGACAAAATATGTAATGACACTGCTGGTAACCATAGTAATCATCAAGCTGGCAGAATGGGTAAATAAAGGCTGTTATACCTGGATAGCTGCCTTTGGCGCAGGCTGTTCGGCAACCTTATTATCCGTATTTGGAGAAATGTTAAACGTAAGAGACGGAATGCGGACGGAAATGGCGGTCTTAGAAGGAGTCTTTATATTTGCAGCCACCATGGTGTTAAGCCGTATCATACATAGCTTTCTGGAATTTACATTTGTGAATCAGCCAATACCGGAGATAAAGAGTAATGAAGAAGAAAAACTACTGACCTATGCAAAGTCCTTTCAAAGCCTTTCCGATATATTCGGGCGGATGAATGTGGAACATACCAGTTTCTCGGCAGAGGAAATGGGCAGGATGCAAAATGAGATAACCGGGAAAATGTGTGTTTCCTGCGACCAGTGCGCTCTTTGCTGGGAAAAGGATGACAGCCCCATGTACGGCTATCTATCGTCACTGCTGCAATCTATCCGGGAGGCGGGAAAGACAAACCGCGATATTGAAAAGAAAATGGAAGAATATTGCCCCTATATGCAGGAAATGACGGCGGAGGCTCTTCGGATATTTGAAAAAGCTTCTTTAAATATGGCGTGGTACAACCGGCTGGTAGAAAACCGTGAGGTCATAGCCGAGCAGCTGGATGCCATGGCATATATCATGGAGGATTGTGCAAAGAAGCAGAAAAATATTACAGAAGAGTGCCGGTCAAATCTGCAGGACATAGCTTACCGGGCAAGGGAGCGGGGCATAAAAGTGATTGATGAACAGCTCTGGGAAAAGGAAAACGGCCGCTGGCAGCTTGTGATGAAAGTCATGGTAAAAGATGGCTGTGTCACTACGAGAGAACTGACAAAGGCAGTAGCCGGAGCACTGAACCGGCGCATGATTCCGGAGAAGGATACCAAGACGCTGATTGGAAAAGGCGTCAACCTCTATACCTATGAAGAAGAGCCGCGGTTTCAGGCAATTTATGGCGTAGCCAGGATGGTAAAGGATGGAGCAGCAGTTTCCGGGGATAACTTTTCCTTTTTGGAGCCGGAAAGTGGAAAAATGGTCATGTGCTTATCGGATGGCATGGGTTCTGGAAGTCTTGCCTGCAAGGAAAGTGAAATGGTCATTGAACTGGTGGAAAAATTTCTGGAGGCGGGCTTTGATGTGGAAACGGCAGCCCGCATGATGAATTCTGCCATGGTGATGAAAGGGCAGGAGGATTTATTTTCCACGGTGGATATCAGTGAACTGGATTTATATGACGGAACCTGCCGTTTTTATAAAATCGGAGCGGCGGCAACCTTTATCCGGAGAAATGGCATAGTGGAATGTCTTATTTCCACCAGTCTTCCGGTGGGCGTGTCTTATAAACTGGATATGGAAAAAAGCGAAAAGGACTTATATAACGGAGATTTCCTTGTCATGGTATCAGATGGTGTGCTAGAATATTTACATGTGCCGAATCCGGAAGAAACCATGCAGGAAATCATAGAAAGCATTGAGACTAATAATGCAACAATTCTTGCAAAGCGCATTTTAGAGCGGGTGTTACTTTTTACCGGAGGAAAGGCGGCAGACGATATGACGGTGCTTGCCACCGCAATTTGGGAGAAATAATATGATTCCTGGTGTAGAATCTTTTCTGGAACAATATCATATGATTGAGCAGTCGGATGTAGTGGTTGCCGGAGTGTCCGGTGGTGCAGATTCCGTATGCCTGCTGCTGCATCTGCTGGAATTGAAAGAAAAACTTTCCTTTACGCTGGCAGCAGTCCATGTGCAGCATGGCATCCGGGGCGAAGAAAGCCTTCAGGATGCAGCGTTTGTAGAGGAACTTTGCAGGCGGTATCAGGTGCAGCTATTCCGCTATGATTATGATGTGCCGGAATATGCAAAGCAGCATGGATATTCGGAAGAAGAGGCGGGAAGAAATTTACGATACAAGAGTTTTCATAAAGCGTTAGAAGAATTGGGTGCGCCGGAAGGGAAAATTGCAGTTGCCCATAACCGTAATGATCTGGCAGAGACCATGCTCTGGAATATGATCCGGGGCAGCGGCATGCGTGGCATGGCTGGAATTCCGCCGGTGAGAGATGGCATTATCCGTCCGCTTCTTCATACGGCGAGGGTGGAAATCGAAAATTATTTAAAAGAAAAGGGTGAAAGCTACTGTATAGATGCTACCAATGAATCTTTGGATTATACCAGAAACCGGATCCGTAATCAGGTACTTCCGGTGTTGGAGGAACTGAATGCCGGAGTTTATGCCCATATGGAACAGCTGGGGGATGACATCCGGAAGACACAGGAATATCTGTCTGCTGTAATAGAAGAAAAAAGGGCACAATATGTAGAAAGAGATTTCCGAAAGACGCAGGCTTTCCTGATAGCGGAGGAGCTTTTAAAAGAACCGGAAATCCTGTATACAAGCATTATAAAGGAGTGTATCTGTGAGACGGCCGCAAGCAGTAAAGATATTACAAGAACCCATGTAGAACTGGTACAGAAACTTTTTTCCATGCAGACGGGAAGAAGCGTGAACCTGCCTTATCAGGTGGTGGCAGAGCGGACTTATGGCGGTGTGCGTCTGCAAAAGTGTGAAAAACAACCGGAGCATAAAATTACAGAACCGGTAGGAATGCTTTCCAGTCAGTCTTCCAGTCAGCCGGTCGGACAACAAAGCGGTCAACCAGCCGGTTGTTGTGGGATTTTAATAGAAGAACATCCGGATTTTATCTGTCGGATTTATAAACGGGAAGAGTTACCGGAAGGAATTTCTAAAAAAAAGTATACGAAATGGCTGGATTATGATAAAATAAAAAATAGTCTTTTGATTCGGAACAGACAGCCGGGCGATTATTTTGTGCTGGATGAGACGGGCAGAACACAGAAGCTGAAGCAGTATTTTGTAAATGAGAAAATTTTAAAAGAGCAGCGGGACACTATTCCGTTGGTGGCAGACGGTGCTCATATCCTGTGGATTGTGGGATACCGGATCAGTGCATATTACAAAGTAAGCAGTACAACGAAGACGATTTTGGAAATACAATATTATGGAGGAAGAGAAGACAATGAGTGAGCAGATTCGTGTATTACTCTCAGAGGAAGAACTTGATCGTAAAATTGCTGAATTAGGAGAAAGAATTAGCAAGGATTATGAAGGTGAAAGCGTTCATTTAATCTGCATACTGAAGGGAAGTATATTCTTTACCTGTGAACTGGCAAAGCGTATTACCGTGCCGGTAACAATTGATTTTATGTGCGTTTCCAGTTATGGCGCGTCAACCGTGTCCAGTGGAAAAATCACCATAAAGAAAGATTTGGAAGAATCTATTGAAGGTAGAAATGTAATTGTCATTGAAGACATTATTGATACAGGAAGAACACTGCGTTATCTGCTGGATGATTTATCCGCCAGAGGACCGAAGAGCTTAAAATTGTGTGCAATGTTAGATAAACCGGATCGCAGGATAACAGACGTTGCGGTAGATTATACCGGTTTTGAAATTCCGGATGAATTTGTAGTAGGATATGGTCTTGATTATGACCAGCGCTATCGCAATCTGCCATACATTGGCATTCTTGATTTGGGATAGGAAGGAGTTTGCGTGAAGAAATCATATAGAGGATGGGGCTTTTATATCAGTCTGATTGTAGTTGTGGTTTTGGTCTGGTTCTTACTGGACGGACAGCATCTGAATCAGGATGACTATAATTATGCCCAGTTTAAACAGGAACTGGCTGATGATGAGATTAAATCTGTAGAAGTGCAGCCAAACAGAGTTTATCCAACCGGAAGACTGGATATTGTCAAAACGGATAAGTCAGAAGAGACCTTATATGTGCTGGATGTCAGTGAGGCTCAATCGCTGATGGATAAGGAAAAATTTACTTCTTATGTGGTGAATGATATTCCGGCAGAAAACTGGCTGATGAATTTATTGCCGCTCTTACTTGTGTTTGGAGCAATGTTTATTCTGTTTATGATTGTTATGAACAATCAGGCAGCAGGCGGTGGTGGTGGCAGCAAGATGATGAATTTTGGAAAAAGCCGGGCAAAGATGACCACCGATGAGAACCGCAATGTAACCTTTGAAAATGTGGCAGGACTGCAGGAAGAAAAAGAAGAATTAGAAGAAATCGTAGATTTCTTAAAAGAGCCGAGAAAGTATACCAGACTGGGAGCGAGAATCCCGAAGGGAGTTCTTCTGGTGGGACCTCCCGGAACCGGTAAGACTCTGCTTGCCAAGGCAGTTGCCGGAGAAGCAGGCGTTCCGTTCTTTAGTATTTCCGGTTCTGATTTCGTAGAAATGTTTGTTGGTGTCGGCGCATCCCGTGTACGTGATCTTTTTGAAGATGCCAAGAAAAATGCACCGTGTATCGTATTTATCGACGAGATTGATGCAGTGGCAAGAAGAAGAGGAACCGGTATGGGCGGCGGACATGATGAACGGGAGCAGACCTTGAACCAGCTTCTGGTAGAGATGGACGGATTTGGTGTCAACGAAGGAATTATCGTAATGGCAGCAACCAACCGTGTCGATATCTTAGACCCTGCAATTATGCGTCCGGGCAGATTTGACCGTAAAGTACATGTGGGGCGTCCGGATATTGGTGGAAGAGAAGAAATCTTAAAGGTACATGCAAAGAATAAACCCCTGGCAGAGGATGTGGATTTGAAACAGATTGCACAGACTACAGCAGGTTTTACCGGAGCAGACCTGGAGAATCTTTTGAATGAGGCGGCAATTGTTGCAGCCAAAGAAAACAGAAGTTATATTATCCAGAAAGATATTAAGGAATCCTTCTTAAAAGTAGGTGTCGGTCCGGAGAAGAAGAGCCGGATTATTACCGAGAAAGAAAAGAAGATTACCGCATATCACGAATCAGGTCATGCGATTTTATTCCATGTACTTCCGGATGTGGGACCGGTATATACCGTATCCATTATCCCAACCGGTGGTGGAGCAGCAGGCTATACGATGCCATTGCCGGAGCGTGATGAAATGTTTGATACCAAGGGAAGAATGCTGCAGCAGATAATTGTTTCCTTAGGTGGACGTGTGGCAGAAGAGTTGATTTTTGATGATATCACAACCGGAGCTTCACAGGATATCAAGCAGGCAACCGAGCTTGCTAAAGCAATGGTAACGAAATACGGATTTTCCGAAAATGTCGGACTGATTAATTATAACAATGATGATGACGAAGTGTTTATCGGAAGAGATCTTGCACATACCAGAGGCTATGGCGAGGGTGTGGCATCCAAAATTGATGAAGAAGTAAAACGCATCATTGACGAATGCTATGCCAAAGCAAGGGCAATCATTCAGGAAAATAGTGATGTACTCCATAAATCAGCAGACCTTCTTTTGGAAAAAGAAAAGATTGGAAGAGATGAATTTGAAGCATTATTCCAGAGCGGAGCTGAGGTTGTAACTGAGACAACGGAGGAATAGAACCCAAAGAGAAGGTTTTTTCGAAAATGGGAAAAAGGTACTATACAAAGTGTACAAAAAGCATGTGCAACTTTTGTGAAGTTTGTGCACACTTTTGAATGGGAAAATGGTACTATAATTAACGTAAAAACCCCCCAATACATTATATATATAGTTTTTACTACACCCCATAGTAAAAATACCTTCTCCTTAAAAGGGCAGCCGATCGGTGGCTGTCTTTTTTTACTTTACAGGAAATTGCTTTCCTGTAAAGTAAAAAACGCTCCGCGAGGATGCGCACTGCGGCGTATAAGGTAGATGTCGCAAGCGACCGCCGCAGGCGCGAGAATGTGCCAAGGCACATTCTTTGTTACGCGAGTAAACTTGTTCCCGAGCCTATCGCGGAAGTGAGGGAGCTTTTCCCTCACTTATCTCGCATAGAAAACTCCCATCCCTCAAACAGTGGACATCGGTCCCAAAACTGCCTATAATGAATCTTAAGAAAAGAATATTTCGATAAAGCTGACACATAGATGGGAGATACAACATGATAAAGGCAGCATTTTGCGATGATGACGATACGGTTTTAAAAGAACTGCAGAGCTTACTGGAGGAGTATCGCAGGGAGCGTGATTACAGAATAGATGCAAAAGTCTATCACAGCCCGCTGGATTTACTGAATGAAATGGAAAAAGGAACCCGCTTTGACATTTTGTTTTTGGATATTTTAATGCCGGGGGTAGATGGAATCCAAACGGCATCCGAAATTCGGAAATTTGATAATAATATCAAAATTATTTTTCTTACTTCTTCTGTGGAGTTTGCGGTGCAGTCTTATGAGGTGAAAGCATATTATTACCAGTTGAAACCGATTGAAAAGGGCAGCTTCTATCATCTGCTGGATTCTATGTTAGAACAGATGGAAAAAGAGCATGGCAGTAGTATTGTACTGCGCTGTAAGACGGGAATTGCCCGGATTGCGTTAAAACAGCTGGAATACTGCGAAGTAATCCACAGGACATTATTGATACATCTGACCGATGGGACGCTATATGAATGCAGCGGCAGCATGGATGAACTGGGCCGGCAGCTTATGCCTTATGGAACTTTTATACGTCCACATCGTTCATATCTTGTGAATCTGGAATATATAAAGAATCTTTCTTATCGTACCATTACGATGTCAAGTCTTGTGGAAATTCCTATTCCAAGAGGGAAATACAATGAAATAAAGAGTGCATTTCTGAAAAATGCATTTGAAGATGGGCAGGTGACGTTATGAGCCTTTGGATGTCCTTTCTTAACAATGTGGCAGTCAGTGTTTTTGGAAGTGTGCTGGCGGCGTCCTTTTGTGATGCACTGGACCGGCGGAAAAACCGGATCATATTCTGGATATGCATCGCACTGATTCCAATTGCACAGGGGATTATTTACTATGTATGGGAGGATGGCTTTTTGAGGCAGATTTATCCGCTGCTGGTACACGTTCCGTTGATTTTACTGCTATGTGGACTGACCGGTAAATTGTTATGGCCGTTTTTCTCTGTGATGGCAGCCTACCTGTGCTGCCAGTTACGACGCTGGCTGGCACTTCTTACAGTGGAAATTTTGGGCGGAGGAGCATTGATGCTGGATGCGGTGGAATTATTGATTACCCTGCCACTACTGTTTGGACTGCTGCACTTTATGACGCCGGCAGTCCGTTATATTTCCTGTTATTCCAGAAAAATGCAGTGTCAGTTTGGTGTGATACCGGTGCTATATTATGTATTTGATTATCTGACAAGAGTGTATACAGATCTTTTGTCCAGTGGGGCTCCGGTTGTCGTGGAATTTATGCCATTTATCTGTTGTGGAGCGTATCTTGTGTTCCTGTTGTATAACTTTACAAAAGGACAGGAAGAAAACCGGATGAGGGAGATTCAAAAAAGCCTTGATATGCAGGTGGCACAGTCCATGCGTGAAATAACGACGTTACGGGAGTCACAGAATCTGGCCAGCCGTTACCGCCATGACCTGCGTCATCATTTACAATATCTATATGCCTGTTTGGAGAACCATCAGATACAGAAGGCAGAGGATTATATATCTGATATCTGTAATGAGCTGGAACAGCAGAAGGTGATACAGTATTGTGAAAACGAAGCTGCGAATCTGATTTTGTCATCCTTTGCAGGAAGGGCAGAAGCGGAAGGAATTGTAATGAAAGTGGAAGGTGGCATGAAAGCGAAGGCGGTGATAAGTGATGCTGACTTGTGTGTGCTATTGTCTAATGCCCTGGAAAATGCCATCCATGCCTGCAGGGAAGTACAAAAAGAGGGAAAAGAAGCCAGAATAGAAGTACAGATTTATGAAAAACAGCAGCAGATATTTTTACAGATAAAAAACTCCTGTGCCGGAGCACCAATCTTCGAAAACGGAGTCCCGGTTTCAAAGGAAAAAGGACATGGTATCGGAACCCGGAGTATCTGTGCCATTGTGGAACGCTATGGAGGTGTATATACATTTTCATTGGAAAAAGAGTATTTTGTACTCCGTCTGAATCTGTCGGAAAAGAATGTCGATTCAGTACATTTTACTGCCGTTTGAGACGTGAATCTCCTGCTGGATAAGAAAGAATGGTAAAATATATCTAAGTCGAGGATGACACACAAAAGACAGGAGGAAGATAAAAATGAAGAAAATAATTTCATGTTTAGTGGTATTAACCATGTGCATTTCACTGGCTGCCTGCGGGGGAACGGATAAACAGGCTGCAATTGATGCATTTAATAAAGCAAGCACATCATTCAATGAAGTAGCGAATGCCATCAATGCGAATCCGGATGCATACGACCAGGATGTGATTGATACCATGGTTGAAATGGCAGATGTCTTACAGCAGCACAAAGAGCTGTTAGAGGGAGACACTGAAATTGAAGAAGACAAATTAAATGAAATGATTGAATGGTATGGTACCGTAGAAGAATGGGTATCAGACGTAAAGGCGGAGTTAGGTATATAATAGATTTCATAGAGTTACTTCTTTAAGAGGGGACGGATACGGAAAATGTATCCGTCCTTTTCTGGTTGTAATCTTTGGAACTTTCGTATATTATAGTAATAAAAATAATTATTTAGAAACGAGAGGCTTGTTGTAAGATGATGAAGAAACAGCAATCGATTTATGAATTGAACAGAATTCAGCAGTATATTATGCAGATGCGCCCGATTCTTAGAAAACGCGCACTCTTTTCTGATGGAACAGAAGATTATCGTAGTCCGGCAGAACCCAAAGCCGGAGAGCTGGTGACCATTCGTTTTCGTACAGCAAGAGATAATGTAGATGCAGTCTGGCTTTGCACAGAACAGAAAAAATATTTTATGGAAAAGACTGAGTCAGAGGGGCTCTTTGATTATTATTCCGTAGAAATTCGTATGACAGAGGAGCATTTCTCCTATTACTTTGAAATTGAGACGGGAATGCTTCGCTGTATCTTTGACCGCTATGGCGTGAATCAGACACCAAGACCGCAGTATAATTTTGAAATTGTACCGGGCTTTTCCACGCCGGACTGGGCAAAGGGGGCGGTTATGTATCAGATTTTAACAGACCGTTTTTACAACGGAGATACTTCCAATGACCCGTTGACGGATGAATATTTCTATATCCGTACTACCAGTCAGAAGGTAGATAACTGGGAGAAATGCCCGGAGAATTTTTCGGTAGCAGAATTTTATGGCGGAGATTTAGAGGGCGTGAGAAAGAAAATGGATTATCTCGCAGAACTTGGAATAGAGGTGATATACTTCAATCCATTGTTCGTTTCTCCGTCCAATCATAAGTATGATATTCAGGATTACGATTATATTGACCCGCATTACGGCAAAATAGTGGTGGATGAGGGAGAACTTTTACAACCGGGTGACCGCAATAACCAGCATGCCAGCCGCTATATCACCCGCGTGACGGATAAACGGAATTTGGAGGCAAGCAATGAACTTTTTGCAACGCTGGTAAAGGAAGCACACCAGAGGGGCATCCGTGTCATCCTGGATGGAGTATTTAATCATTGCGGTTCCTTTAATAAATGGCTGGATCGTGAAAAAATCTACCGTAGTGAAGCAGGCTATGAACCGGGAGCCTATATCAGCAAGGACAGTCCGTACAATGACTTTTTCCAGTTCCATGATCAGAATGCATGGCCGGATAACGGAAGTTACGATGGCTGGTGGGGACATGATACATTGCCGAAGCTTAATTACGAAGATTCAGATACATTACACGATTATATTCTGCATGTGGCTGCAAAATGGGTTTCTCCACCTTATAATGCCGATGGCTGGAGACTGGATGTCGCGGCAGATCTGGGACACAGTCCGGAATATAACCATCAGTTCTGGAGAGAATTCCGTGATGCCGTAAAGAAAGCCAACCCGCAGGCGGTGATTTTGGCAGAACATTACGGCGACCCGAGAGACTGGCTGGGTGGAGACCAGTGGGATACGGTTATGAACTATGATGCCTTTATGGAACCGGTGACATGGTTTCTTACCGGAATGGAGAAACACAGTGATGATTTTAAACCGGAAAATATTGGAAAGTTTGAGAACTTTAAAGGCGCTATGAAGCATTATATGGCAAGCTTTTTGACACCATCGCTGCAGTGCTCCATGAACGAACTTTCCAACCATGATCATTCCAGATTCTTAACCAGAACCAATCATAAGGTGGGCAGAGCGGAACAACTTGGAACAAAAGCGGCAGAAGAGGGTGTAAATACAGCAGTTCTTCGGGAGGCGGTTGTTATTCAGATGACCTGGCCGGGAGCACCTACCGTTTATTACGGTGATGAAGCCGGACTATGTGGATTTACAGATCCGGATAACCGCAGAACTTATCCGTGGGGCAGGGAAGATAAAGAGCTGATTCGTTTCCATCGTGATATCATCAGAATTCATAAAGAAAACCCGGCACTTCGTACTGGAAGTGTGAAATTTTTAAATGGCGAGGATAATCTTCTCTGCTATGGAAGATTTAACCGGGAACAGCAGTTTGTCATTATTGTAAATAATGATGAAAATATCCGGCACATTGATTTGTCTGTATGGGCAGTGGGGCTTCCGAAGTATGGAACTTTAGAACAGATACTTTTTACCAGTGAAAATGGATACTCCATTTCTTCTGTCAGCTATGACATCGTCAATGGAAGACTGGATATTACATTGCCAAAGCATGCAGCTGTCATTCTGAAGAGAAAGAATTCGGAAGAATAAAAAATGGCAAAATAAAAAATGCAAAAAATGCATAAAAACGCCTTGCACACAGCAGGGCGTTATGCTATAATCTATATTCGTCAGGACAATTAAGGACTGATAAATGGGCAGATTCCCGAGTGGCCAAAGGGGACAGACTGTAAATCTGCTGCAAATTGCTTCGGTGGTTCGAATCCACCTCTGCCCATTCTCGTTGTGGTTATGCAATGAGAATTTTTTTATGTAACTATAAAAAGATACTTGCCCGCGTGGCGGAACTGGCAGACGCGCAGGACTTAAAATCCTGTTGTGGTGACACAGTACCGGTTCGATTCCGGTCGCGGGCATTAAAAAAGGAAGCGGTAACCGCTTCCTTTTTTTATAAATAGTCCTATTCTTCTTCTGCCGCTTCTTCACGCTCTGCACATGGAGCAGTAGATGCTCTTGTAATAAGCTGCGGACGCAGTAAAGTCATGCTGACGGAGACATGATTAATAAGGTTGCTCAGAGCAGCATATCCACATTTGCCGAGCTCGGTTCTTTCCTGACGGACTGTAGTCAGTGGCGGCTCTAAGAAAGAAGAAATCGGCAGGTCGTCAAAACCAACCACACTGATATCATCCGGAACAGAAAAACCTCGAAGCCGGCATTCTGTAATGACTCCGGAAGCAATCAGGTCATTACCGCAGAGAATTGCTGTTGCTCCGGCAGCAAGAAAATTCGGTACATGATATTTTGCACTGTCTGCAACATAGTAGCCATGTGCAACCATATCTTCCTCTACTGGAAGATTGTGGGATTTCATGGCATCTAAATATGCCTGATAACGTTTCTCACTGACCATGGAATAGAGAGAACCGTTGAGGAAAGCAATCTTTTTGTGCCCAAGCTGATAGAGATGGTCGATTGCAGATTCAATTCCTTCAAAGTTATCTGTTCCCACATAGCACACATGTGGATTCTTCTTAATATAATTATCGAAAAGAACCGTCGGAATGGAGGTGAAGGCAAGCTGCCGCATCCAGTCATCATGGAGAGCAAAGCCTACCAGGAACCCACCGGAATAACCGTTCTTTAACATATAAGTATCATATTTTTCGGTCATCTGGAAAGCGGGAGTAACCGGAACTACACTGACGGACCAGCCATTCCGGAAAGCAGCCTGGCGGAAACCTAGGATGATTTCGTATCCGAACTGGTTGGCTGTTTCATATTCCATATTTTCTATAAAAAGGCAAAGCTTCTTGTTTTCATCCTTTTTCATCTTCTTGGACTGATATCCCATTTCTACAGCGGTATCAAGAACCATCTGCCGTAAATCTTCGCTGATATCACTGGCGCCGTTTAATCCTTTGGAAACAGTGCTGACGGAAATGCCGAGCCGGTTGGCAATATCTTTAATTGTGACCATAACAAGCCTCCATAAATCTGGTATATTTTAAGAAAAATTATATCAAAAACTTTTTATATTCTGTATTATATAGAATTTGCATGACAGGTGCAAGTACTGCAAAATAATATTTTTCGAAAAAAAACAGGGTTTTGAATAGCAATATAACCAAAAAAACAATGTGAATTCCGTCAAAAATGGCAAAAATAATGTTAAAAGAACCGTTTTGTTTGACAAAAATGTTAAAAAGACGTAAAATAACCTCAGATACGAAAATTAACGAAAAGCAAAAAATAAAAACCGATGTGGGGGAAAAACATTGGAGGCAAAGAGACTAACCAGAGGAGCAGGAATCCTGATGGCAATAACAAGTCTTCCGTCTGATTATGGAATCGGAACTCTGGGTGATGCAGCTTTCAATTTCGTAGACTTACTTGTAGACCTGAAACAAAGATACTGGCAGATACTTCCAATTGGTCCAACCAGTTTTGGAGACAGTCCGTATCAGTCAATATCAGCATTTGCAGGAAATCCGTATTTGATAGATTTAGATGACCTGGTTCGCGACGGTCTGCTTATGGAAAGCGAGATTCGAAGCCATAACTGGGGTGCAGATGAGAAAGATGTTGATTATGCCAATCTTTTTGAAAACCGCTTTCAGATATTAAAGAAAGCATTTGAACGGTTTGATACCGCAAAGCCTTCTTTCCGGAAGTTTGAAGAAGACAATGATTGCTGGCTGGCTGATTATGCATTGTTTATGGCAGTCAAAGGAAAAGAAAATAACCGGGAATGGATGGCATGGGAACCGGGAATCAGAAACCGTACACCGGAGGCATTACAGGAATACACAGAATTATTAAAAGAAGAGATCCTGTTTTGGAAGTTCTGCCAGTATAAATTTTATGAACAGTGGAAATTCTTAAAACAGTACGCAAATACAAGAGGAATACAGATTATTGGGGACATACCGCTGTATATGGCTATGGACAGTGCCGATGTGTGGGCAGACCGGAAGCTCTTCTTATTAGAAGAAGACGGAAGCCAGCAGCATGTAGCAGGCAGTCCGCCGGATAATTTCTCGGAAGAAGGCCAGAAATGGGGCAATCCCGTATATGACTACTCCTATATGGAAGAGCATCAGTTTGACTGGTGGAGGCACCGGATTGAGAAAAACGCAGCATTATATGATGTAATCCGGATTGACCACTTCCTTGGAGTTGTGAGGTATTATACGATTCCGTTTCAGGAAAAAGATTGCTGCAATGGAAAATGGAATAAGGGTCCTGGAAAGAAATTGACAGATGTGATGGAAGAAAGTGCCGGTGACTGCAGAATCATAGCAGACAATGCCGGAAGTGCCATCGCCGGAAGCAGAAAGCTTCTTGCAAGAATTGGATGGCCTGGAAGTAAAATCTTGATGTTTGCATTCGATGGAAATACAGGAAATGAAAATCTTCCACATAACTTTGAAGAAAATAACATAGTGGTATATACCGGAACACATGATAATGATACCATCGTTGGTTATTTCCGGGATAAGACAGAATATGAACTGGCTTACCTCTATGAATATTTAAATATAGGCTCCAAGGAAGAAATTCCGGATGCCTTAATCCGTCTGGCTTATTCAAGCATAGCGGATGTGGTAATTATTCCGATGCAGGATGTTTTACAGCTTGGCAATGAAGCCAGAATGAATCAGCCATCCACAGTCGGACAGAACTGGAAATGGCGGGTAGGAAAAGATACTCTGAGCGAAGAACGAAGAGCATGGGTCCGTACCATTGCGGCAGTATACCGCAGATGATTTTTATATGATATAGAACGGATTACCGTTTTATATAAATGCTTAATCGAAATCACATTTTTAAGGAGGAAGAAAATGAAAAAGAAAGCATTATCATTATTTCTTGTAACAGCTATGGCAGTATCCATGGTAGGATGCGGTAGCAAAGACGCAGACAAGAACACAGAAAAGAAAGATACTGAAGTAGCAGCAACAACAGAAAAAGAAGCTGCAGCAGAAGATGAAGCTTGGGAGGGTGACTTAACAGTATGGAGCCCACAGGAAGATCAGGATACAAACTGGCTTCAGGATCAGTGCGAAGCATTCGCAGCTGAGCATCCAAACTGGAAAATTAATTTCAACTATGGCGTATGTCCAGAGGGTGAAGCAAAAGACAACGTAACAAAAGACGTTGAAGCAGCAGCAGACGTTTACATGCTTGCTAACGATAACATCCCGGATCTGGTATCTGCAGGCGCATTATCAGAGCTTGGTGGAGATTATCTTGGATATGTAACATCTACAAACTCTGATTCTATCCTTGCATCTGTTACATACAACGATTCAGTAGTAGCATTCCCATTTACTCCTAATACATGGTTTATGTACTACGATAAGAGCGTATTCTCAGAGGATGATGTAAAGAACTTTGACACAATGTTAGAGAAAGCTGGAGAAGCTGGAAAGAAAGTTTCTTTCAAATTAACTGATTCCTGGTATATCGAGGCATTCTATGTAGCTAACGGATGTACATTATTCGGTGATGGAACTGATACAGATGCTGGTATCGACTTCGGTGGAGACAAAGCAGCAGCAGTTACAGAGTACTTAGTAGACTTAGCAGCTAATCCTAACTTCTTAGTAGATGCTGATGGATCTGGTCTTGCAGGATTAGGCGACAGTGTAGCAGCATTATTCTCCGGAACATGGGATGCTGAAGCAGTTAAAGAAAAACTTGGCGACAACATGGGTGTTGCAGCTCTTCCTACCGTTACAATCGACGGAAAAGAAGGTCAGATGAAATCCTTCATCGGATCTAAAGCAATCGGTGTTAATCCTAATGCTGAGAACCAGCAGGTAGCTATGTCTCTTGCAGCTTACTTAGCAGGTGAGAAGGCTCAGACAGCTCATTATGAAATGAGAAACCTCCTTCCTTCAAACATCAACATCTCTTTAGCTGACGATCCAATCGCAACAGCAGTTACAAATGTTATGACAGATACATCTATCATGCAGCCATTATGTAAAGAAATGAGTAACTACTGGTCACCAGCAGAGAATATGGGTAAAAATATCCAGTCTGGCGAAGTAACAAAAGACAACGCTGCTGAGAAGACAGAAGAAATGAACACAACTATGAATACAGACGTTGCTGAATAAGCAGAAGATGTAATTGGAAGTTCATTATAAGAATTCCTAAAACAGCGGTTTGGAAAAGAACCGGGGACTCCAGGATACCGGCAACGGTACCCTGGATGTCTTACTATAGAGAGTATAGGAGGCCCATAGCGTGAAGAAGGCTGCTACAAAAAAGAAAAAAGCAAAAGAGTTCCAGACACCATATACTGTTACTGGTGCGTTAGTTAAGGGAAATGCAATTACTAAGCTCTCCATGTTGATCATGGGCTTGGGCAATATTGCGCATAAACAGATTGTAAAAGGTCTTATGTTTTTGGCAATCGAGGTTGCGTATCTTTATTACATGATTTCTTATGGATTCTATGCAGTTTCCATGCTGCCATCACTTGGATGGAGAGAGCGGGAAAAGGTATGGAATGATGCAAAGAGTATTTATGAATATCAGGCTGGTGATAATTCACAGCTTATCTTACTTTATGGAGTTGCAACATTATATATTACCTTCATATTTATCATTGTATGGAGGGAAGCAGTAAAAAGTTCATATAAATCAGAACTGCTGGCAAAAGCAGGTAAGCATTTAAACACATTTAAAGAAGACTTCAAGAGTTTGTTTGATCAAAATTTACATAAATTACTGTTAGCACTCCCACTGATGGGAATTTTGATCTTTACTGTTTTGCCATTGATTTACAATATTTCAATGGCATTTACCAACTACAGTACATCTGGAGAACACTTAGTGTTATTCGACTGGGTTGGATTTGCTACCTTTAAGAAAATATTGAATATTGGAGACAGTATTGGAAAACAGTTCTATTCCGTATTAGGATGGACCCTGATTTGGGCTGTATTTGCAACAGCATTAAACTATATTTTCGGTATGATTCTTGCAATCATTATCAACCGGAAAGAAACAAGAGCAAAGGGATTCTGGAGATTCTGCTTTGTATTATCCATTGCAGTACCACAGTTTGTATCCCTTCTGATTATGAGAAGTATGTTACAGCCAACCGGTATTGTTAACACACTGCTTATGAAATATGGTATTATTGACACAGCATTGCCGTTCTTTACCAAGGCAATGTGGGCAAGGGTTACAGTTATTGTAATCAACCTGTGGGTAGGTATTCCATATACGATTCTCCAGGTAACCGGTATCTTACAGAATATCCCGGCTGAGTTATACGAAGCAGCAAAGATTGATGGTGCTAATGCTGTCCAGACTTTCTTCAAAATTACTCTGCCATATATGTTATTTGTAATGACACCGTACTTAATTACACAGTTTACAGGAAACATCAACAACTTCAACGTTATATACCTTCTGTCCGGAGGAAATCCTACTCCGGTGGATGCAACCGCAGGAAAGACAGACCTTTTGGTTACCTGGTTGTATAAGCTGACTGTTGATAAGAAATATTTTAACCTGGGTGCCGTTATTGGTATTATGACATTCGTGGTATTGGCTATTGTTGCCCTGGTTACTTATCGAAATACCACATCCTACAAAGATGAGGAGGGATTCATGTAATGAGTAAGCAGAAAACAGCCACATCAGGCGCAAAAGTACGTAAAACATTTGTAAATGTTTTGATTCATATATTTCTTGCAATATTAGCATTTATCTGGGTACTTCCGGTATTCTGGGTAGTACTTACAAGCTTCCGTGCGGAGAAAGGTTCTTATGTTGAGACCTTCTTCCCGAAGACTTATACTTTAAACAATTATGTTAAGCTATTTACAGATACCAGTATTCTGAACTTCCCGAAAATGTTCATGAATACATTGATTATTGCAATCTTTACCTGTATCATTTCAACCATCTTTGTACTTTCAGTTTCATACTGTATGTCAAGAATGCGTTTTAAAATGAGAAAACCGTTTATGAATATTGCAATGATTTTAGGTCTGTTCCCATCCTTCATGTCCATGATTGCGGTATACTTTATCTTAAAGGCACTGGGATTATCCGAAGGCTCCATGATTCGTATTGCGCTGATTATTGTATTCTCCGCAGGTAGTGGTGTTGGATTCTATGTAGCAAAGGGATTCTTTGATACCATTCCAAAATCCTTGGACGAGGCAGCAATCATTGATGGAGCGAGCAGATGGCAGGTATTTACTAAGATTACCATTCCACTTAGTAAACCAATTATTGTATACACCATCCTGACTTCCTTCATGGGACCATGGATTGACTTCGTATTTGCAAAGGTTATCTGTGGTGCAAATGCAGACCAGTTTACCGTATCTATCGGTTTATGGAAGATGTTAGAGAAAGAGTATATCAACAGCTGGTATACATGTTTTGCAGCAGGTGCTGTAGTAATATCTATTCCTATTGCTATCCTCTTTATGTTTACACAGAAATTCTATGTAGAGGGAATGAGTGGAGCAGTAAAAGGCTAAATATTTCAGCCGTTTAAAATGTTTAAAAGAGAGGCAGGCTTTTGCCTCTCTTTGTTATATCAGTTGATAATGAAGGGCGTGGAAGATTGCGAAGGATATTTGTTCTGTGTTTGAAATAACAGGTATTTTCATTCAGACAGAATGCGTCTCAATTCTTGGCAGTACATTTTTCTGATTTTCAGATGTCTTGCCATTGCTTTGACTGGATGCAGTGGTTGTCCGGCTGATACGGATACCTCATGCAACTGGTAAGGGGCGCTAAGAATTTCGCTCTACATTATATCTATTCCGGCAATCGGCGCAAAGTCACATCCGTGTTTCAGTTGCGCCTCGTTGGCACGTCCTGTGCCAACGTTGCCGGTTGCCAGATAAAATTCCAAGCGCCCCTAACCAGTCACAAAATGGTATCCGCATTCAGCCGGACAACCACTTGCATTCTGTCAAACATTGGAAAGACAGATGATAATAAGAAAAGAAAAATGTGCTGGTTAGAATTGGAGCATTCTGTCTGGAAAATAACGTTATTTCAAATGCAGAACAAAAGCATCGCATTTACATCACCCCTTCATTTCAACGAAATAAGAAAGAGAAGAAAAGGAGAATCATATGAAAAAAAGACTACAGGCGTTACTTCTTGCATTGTGCCTTACCCTTGGAACTATAGGTGCCGGCTGTGGCGGCAGACAGGATAACAATGCTGCGGGAACAGAGACTGCTGCGGCGACAGAAACTGAAAAGACCGCAAGTGTGGAAGACTCTGCTATGGCAAAGGCAAATGCAGGAGAACTGAATATCATTGATGATAAATACCGCACCTATTATGAAGTGTTTTTATATAGCTTTTATGACAGTGATGGAGATGGAATCGGAGATATCCAGGGATTAATTGATAAACTGGATTATATCAATGATGGAGATGACAGTACAGATACAGACCTTGGCTGTAATGGAATCTGGCTGATGCCGATCATGCCATCACCGACCTATCATAAATATGACATTTCTGATTATGAAAATATTGATGAGCAGTATGGAACTATAGATGATTTCAAACAGTTAATCGAAGCATGCCACAAGCGCGGAATCCGTGTGATTATTGATTTCCCGATTAACCATACATCGTCCAAGCACCCATGGTTTACACAGGCAGTGGAATATCTGGAGGGATTAAGTGACGGACAGCAGCCGGATAGCAGCGTTTGTCCGTATGTAGATTATTATAACTTTACAACAGATCAGTTAAGCAGTGTGTATTATAAAGCTGGCAGCAGCAATTGGTATTATGAAGGAAAATTCTGGAGTGAAATGCCGGATTTGAACCTTGACTGTGAAGCAGTGAGAGCTGAATTTGATGAGATTACATCCTTCTGGATGGATCTTGGGGTAGATGGTTTCCGTATGGATGGTGCCAAAGAATATTTTTCAGATAATACCACAGAAAATGTGGAAGTCTTAAAATGGTTTAATGATATGGTAAAGGCAAAAGATGAGAATTCCTATATCGTGGCAGAGGTCTGGACGGATCGTGAGACATATGCAAAATATCTGGAAAGTGGAATTGATAGTGTATTCAATTTTGATTTTGGAGATGGCGATGGGATTATTGCCAATGCAGTAAAAGGAAGCTCAGAGTCCGGAGCAAAAGGATATGCCAATGTCTGCGGCAAAATGGATGAGCTTTTAAGCCAGTATAATGAAAATTATATTGATGCACCGTTTTATACAAATCATGATATGGCAAGAGGTGCCGGATACTATAGTGGCGAGTATAAGGCTGCACAGATTAAAACTGCCGGAGCCATGAATCTTATGATGAGCGGCAATGTATTTCTTTATTATGGGGAAGAAATTGGTATGAAAGGCTCTGGAAAAGATGAAAATAAGCGTGCACCAATGCAGTGGTCCTCAGATGCATCTGCAGAGGGTATGTGTAAAGGGCCGGATGGAATGGAAAGCATTAAGATGACAAATGGAAGCTTGGAAGACCAGCAGGATGACCCGGATTCCATTTATAATTATTTCAAACAGGCAATCCGCCTGAGAAACCGTTATCCGGAAATCGCCCGTGGTATCGCTGCAAATGTAGAGAATCTTTCTGATAAGAATATAGCAGCAATTACCAAGACATATGATGGTAAAACCACATTACTGGTATTTAACCTTTCCCAGGAAACTCAGAAGGTTGACATTTCAGGTGTAGATTTAGGCGGAGAAGGTACTATCGGTGGAATGCTTCTGACCGGAGAAGATACAATTACGCTGGATAATAATGAACTGACACTGCCATCTTATTCCATGGCACTTATTGCCGTAGAATAAAGCCGAAATGCATAAAAACGGAACAGAGTTATCGTACCACCGGAATAAAAAAGAAAAAATGAAAAAAGCAGGAAATTTGTCTTGACAACCCCTGCTTTTTCCGATAAAATAATCAGTGCTGTGAGTGCTTTACAGCACAAGCCCAGTTAGCTCAGTTGGTAGAGCAGAGGACTGAAAATCCTCGTGTCTCTGGTTCGATTCCGGAACTGGGCATTGCCGAAAGGCAATGAACTGCGGGTGTAGTTCAATGGTAGAACACCAGCCTTCCAAGCTGGATACGTGGGTTCGATTCCCATCACCCGCTTTGCAGAATACAATTGCATATGCGATAGTGGCGTAGTTGGTAACGCGCGACCTTGCCAAGGTCGAGACCGCGGGTTCGAGCCCCGTCTATCGCTCTTTCGAAAAGCAAGAAATTTATCTTGCTTTTTTTGACTTTACAGGAAATTGCTTTCCTGTAAAGTCAAAAACGCTCCGCGAGGATGCACACTGCGGCGTATAAGGTAGATGTCGCAAGCGACCGCCGCAGGCGCGGGAATGTGCCAAGGCACATTCTTTGTTCTATAAAAGTCTGATTTGGAAACATAAGAAATAAAAGAAAGGTAGTAAAGGAGTAGATTCATAGTATGGATAAAAAAGGTGTGGCAGAGTTAAAGAGACGTTTTACAAAAGAAAATTGTACCTTTACCAGATTGTGTGGCTGTTATGTAGATGCCGGTAAGAATAAGGTCGTTGATTTAAGTGAGACATTTTTAAATCTGGAAGATGAAGAATTTTATAAATATTTAGAGATTGCCAAGAAAACCTTATCAGGAACCATTGGAAATAATCTTTTGGAATTGAATTTTCCACTGGATGAAGAAGCAGCAGGAGGAAGACAACAGTTTCTTTTAGGTTTAAGGGAAAGTAAATTAAAAAATCCTGAGTTACTGGAACGTTTTTATGATATGGTCATTGAAAGCTATGACTATGCAGGCAACTATCTGATTTTGCTGTTCCATGATGCTTATGATGTCATGACCAAGACCACGGATAATAATGCACTGGATGAATCAGAAGAAGTGTTTGAATACCTTCTGTGTGCAATCTGTCCGGTACAGTTATCCAAACCGGGACTGGGTTACAGAGAAGATGAAAACCGTATCGGACCAAGAATCCGTGACTGGGTGGTAAGCGTACCGGACAGCGGTTTCTTATTCCCGGCATTTACCGACCGCAGTACAGATATTCATTCCTTGATGTTCTATACTAAGGATACCAAGGCACCGCATGCGGAATTTATGGAGTTGGGATTAGGCTGTGGCGCAAGACGCACCGCAACGGAGCAGAAGATGACCTTCCATTCTATCGTCAAACAGGCATATGGCGATGATGTGGAAAAGAGCGGGGAAGTGCTGATGGAGATTCAGCAGAACTTAAATGATCTGGTAGAAGAGAAAGCAGAACTGGAAGAAGACCCGGTAATTCTGACACCGGAGCTTTTGACCAATGTTATGGAAGAAAGCGGCGTTGCACCGGAAAAGGCAGAAAAGATTGGAAAGACCTGCGCAGAGGAATTTGCAGAAGAAGCACCGCTGGCAGAAAATGTAGTAGACAGCAAAGCCCTGGCTGCCAATGAGCAGATTCAGAAAGAAAAAGAGCTGGTAGCCCAGGTTGAAGTGCTGCAACAGCAGTTAAAAGAGAAACAGATAGAGGAAGAAGCTGACGAAGTAGTTAAGACCTATGATGTTGTGCTTCGTGTAAAACCGGAAAAGGTTTCCCAGATTAAATCCGAAGTAATCAACGGACAGAAATGTCTGGTAATTCCGATGGCAGAAGATGAGCATGCCAACGTAAACGGAGTAAATACAACGGTATAATAATTGTATATAAAATCATTAGGATGAACTGCTTTTTTGAATGTCAGATAAGTGCAGTTTCCGGAGATGTAATACAAAAAATCAGTAAGCCACATAACAGGAGAAGCAGGATAATCCGGAAAAATCTGCCCCAGCGGAAGCTGCGACGTTTTAGCTGGGTACCGTCAATGAGCGTGACATCATTGGCTTTAGCAAGGGCAATGGCACCGGGATAGAAAACGCTGTTGGTAATGACCATTGCTTCATCACAATCGTAATAGGATTTACCGGCAACAGCTTCCTGTACGGCACTGTTACCAACCTTTCCCTGATATAATTTGCACTGGACTGCATAGGTAGTCCGGTGTTTTTTTGCGATTAAATCCACACCAAAGTCTCTGGAAGCTTTGGTGACAGTAATTTTTGAATATCCGTTGCGCTTAAGATAGCGGGCTGCATATTCTTCAAATTCGTAGCCATTCATTTTGTCAAAATTGACACCAAAAAAGAACCGCCGCAGTCCATGGAATACGGCGAACGGAAGATGTATGATAAATCTTATGAAAAAGAAAAGTAATTTTCCAATCAGGCGAAACATAAAAGAATTCCTTTCCGTTCATAATAACGAATGCTATACTGTAATTGACCAGCTTGCATTCATTATAGCATAACATAGAGGTGATAGATTTGAAAGAAGAATTGATGGAATTAAGACAGAAGATGAAAGAATACGGCATGGCGGCATATCTCATTGTTTCCGATGATTTCCATGCATCAGAATATGTAGGAGAATATTTTAAATGCCGTGAATATATTTCCGGATTTAACGGTTCGGCAGGAACACTGGTAATTACTGAAGATATGGCAGGACTCTGGACAGACGGAAGATATTTTATCCAGGCAGAAGAACAGCTTGCCGGCACCGGCATTACGTTATTCCGGAGCGGACAGCCGGGAGTAGTGGATATTGGCACTTTTCTGGCTGAAAAAATGGAAGATGGAACCGTATTGGGGTTTGATGGAAGAACCGTAAGTACCGGCATGGCAAAGAGTTTAAAAGAAAAATTGCGGGAGAAAAAGATTACATTTGCTCCAGACCGGGATGTTGTAGGCGAAATCTGGGCGAATCGTCCTGCATTATCCTGTGATCCAATCTGGGAGCTTGGCGTGGAATATGCAGGTGAGAGCCGGAAGGATAAGGTGGCAGGGGTACGAAAAGCAATGGTGGATTGCAAGGCGGATTATTTTCTGATTCCATCTCTGGATGAAATCGCATGGCTTTTTAATATCCGGGGAAATGATATTGCATATAATCCGGTGGCATTATCTTATGTACTGATTACACCGGATGAAATCCGCTGGTATGTAAATGAAAAGAGTGTGCCGGCTGACTTAAAGGAAAGACTTTCCACTGAAAAAATCTTTATTTACAGATATGAACAGATTTATGCGGATATAAAGGAAATTCCGGCAGACAAAAGCATTCTTATAGACGAGAGTATGACAAATTATGCACTGTATGATGCCATTACAAAAGAGGCACATAAGGTAAAGAAGAACAGCCCGATTGAGCTTATGAAGGCAGTGAAAAATGCCACCGAAATGGAGCATGAGCGGCTGGCACATAAGAAGGATGGCATTGCTTTAACAAAACTTATCTACTGGTTAAAGCATGTGGAAGATAAGCGGCAGATAACGGAGCTTGCGGTATGTGATAAATTAGAAGAATTCCGGAGGCAGGGAGAAGGTTATCTGGGACAGAGCTTTGCACCGATTGCTGCATACGGTGCTCATGGAGCCATTGTGCATTATGAGCCGGATGGGAAGAGCAATATTCCACTGGATAACAAAAGCTTTCTGCTGCTGGATACCGGCGGACAGTATCTGGATGGCACAACGGATGTGACAAGAACCATTGCCCTTGGAGCATTAAGCTCAGAGGAGAAGAAGCATTATACTGCCGTATTACGAGGAAATCTGAATCTTTCGGATGCAAAATTTAAATATGGCTGTACGGGAGTCAATCTTGACTATCTGGCAAGGGAACCGTTGTGGCACATGGGGCTTGATTATAACCACGGAACAGGCCATGGCGTTGGCTATTTGTTAAATGTACATGAAGGACCGAATGCATTCCGTTACCGGGAACGGTATGGCACCGGAACTGTCATGGAAGAAGGTATGATTACTTCGGATGAACCGGGACTGTATCTGGAAGGAAAATACGGCATCCGCCTTGAGAACCTGCTGCTTTGTAAGAAAGCGGAGAAAACGGAATATGGACAGTTCATGGAATTTGAAACATTGACTGTTGCGCCATATGATCTGGAGGCTATTGACTGGGAAGAATTAGACAGCCGGGAAAAGGCACTGCTTCGGAAGTATCAGCAGTATGTCTATGATACCATTGCAGACTTCCTTTCCGAAGAAGAAAAAACATGGTTGAAGGAGCAGATTCCGGCGTAGAGATATGGGTATTGCATGGGGATGAAAAAAGAGGCTTGGTTTATCAAGCCCCTTTTTTCATCCGTAAGAAACTGCCGGGGGCAGGTTCTGTTGGTATAAAAATGATTTATTTATACGGCAGAATATCCTCCGTATATGCCCGGAGAATTTCTCCGACACTCCATGCCTGGGCATAGCAGCCGCGGGAGGTGTGCGGTTCATTACCATCAAAAATTTCTGCAATAGAACCGATACAGCCGTGGTAGAACTGCTCTCTGGTGGCATCTAACATGGCATCTACCTGTGTGATAACTTCTTTGGAAGTTCCATAGACATGCACATAAGCAGTCAGGAAACCGCCTAAGAGGAAGCCCCAGGAAGTACCCTGATGATAAGCGTGGTCACGTTTATCAAGACAGCCTTCATAGGTCGGATGGTATTCCTTATCATCCGGGCTTAAGGAACGAAGACCGGTTTTGGCATATAGTTTCTCGTAAACCTTATCTACAATCTTCTTTTCCTTGTCAGCATCTAACATCCGGTGCGGCAGGGAAACAGCATAAATCTGATTTGGACGAAGGGATGCATCACCTTCCAGCCCGTCCACCACATCATAGAGACATTCGTCTTTTTCGTTCCAGAATTCTTTTGCGAAAGATTCCTTTGCATGAGCTGCAAGAGCAGCATAGTGGGAACCGTCTTCCCCAAAGCGCGTTGCCCATTCTTCCATCAGGCAGAGTGCATGATACCAGAGCGCATTGATTTCTACCGGCTTGCCGTGCCGTGGTGTAGCAACCCAGTCGCCCACACGGACATCCATCCAGGTTACCTGATCAAGACCGCTTCCGGCATGGATAAGTCCATCTTCTTCCATATAGATGGAGAAATCTGTTCCGTGCTCATAAGCTGCAATAATTTCTTTTAATTTCGGATAAATGGTTTCCTGCACAAAAGCATAATCTTCCGGAGTGCCGGTGTAATCGAGATATTTTCCAACTGCATAGAAATACCACATGGAAGCATCTGCTGTATTATACAATGGGGCGGTTCCTTCATCCGGGAACATATTTGGTACCATGCCGTGGTGGACATAGCGGGCAAATGTGGTCAGGATGTCTCTGGCATCCTGATAGCGTCCGGTAGCCAGAGTTAAGCCGGTGAGGGCAATCATGGTATCACGGCCCCAGTCGGTAAACCAAGGAAGTCCGGCAAGAACAGTCATCAGTCCGGTAGACTGCCGGTATGCAAGAAAATGGTCGGCGGCAATGGTCAGAGTCTCTGCCAGTTCATCATGGTAGCCAGCTTTTTTCTCTAACGCATCAAAACGTGCCATTTCTGCGGCAGCAGTGGCAAAAGCATCCTTTTCATAAGCATCTTCAATGGTGCAGACGATAGATATTTTCTTGCGGCATCCGGCGTCCAGCGGAAATTCAATCTGGTATGGCGTGTAGTTATCATCTAAAGCATCGGATTCTACATCCAGTTCTTTTTGTAACTGCATTCCGGTGGTATATTTTTCTTCACATGGAACAACGGTTCCGTCATCGGTAAAAAGACGGATGGTGACATCTTTATTCTGCTGCGGAACCAGTCTGATTTCCGGCTGCTCATAAGTAGTATCGAATTTTAAAGTGTCTACTGTAGAAGCATCATGGTGTACCCGGTAATTAAAGAGCGGAGTCAGCACCAGTGTAGCAGCCTCTCCATCATTCTGGATATCATAGGAAACTGCAATAGTATTTTTGCCGTGTTCAAAGGCGAGAGTCTTTGTCATGGTAAATTCCGGAGCTTTGGTGGTAAAATGTACCAGCCCGTCATAAGTAAAGGAATTAAGGTATTCAATACCTTCACGGTAAGCAGTGCTGCCATCACCGGCAAGATATTGTTCTACGGTAAAATCCTTTTTCCCGGAAGAACGAATCAGACATTCGTTGATTTTTGAGAGAATGACGAAACGTTCTACTGGTGGGTGCAGGCTGGCAATCAGATAGCCATGGTGCTTTCTTGCATGGGCACCGGTTACAGAACTGCCGGCATAGCCGCCGATTCCATTGGTCAGAACCCATTCCTTCTGTACACCCACCGACATTGGGGTGAGGGCATCTTTATTTAAATGATATGCTTTCATAGAAATCTCCTTTATCGTGTAATCTGTCTGGGTGGCGGGGGAGAAAAACGAATCGTCTAACATATTGTAAGCATATTTCGGATTCCTATTATTTTTTGTTGATGCAGAATGCGTTGCAGTTCTTAGCTGTTTTGTTTTTTGATTGCAGGCTGTCTTTCCGCTGCTTTCACTGCATAGCGTCACTGTCCGTTGTATGCGGATGCGGCAGAAAGCCTGCAAGGTGCAGGATGAAATTCCAAGTGCCCCTAACAGCCTTTCTCATGCATCCGCATATCAGCGAACCGTGCCGCTATGCTGTGAAACATTGGAAAGACAGGCTCAATAGCAAAAGAAAACAAAGCAGCTTAGTTCTGCAGCATTCTGTATTAAAAAATAATAGAAAACCGGGATATCCTATACAATAGTTTGATTTCGTATGCTTCCCCCGCCCCCGGACTGTTTGCCTCTATTGTAACGAAATAATTCGAAAAAATCTACTGAAAAACACGGAAAAAACATAATTATTAAACGTTTTAAAATTTTCAATTGTACCCATCGTAAATTTATGTTAAACTATGACTAAGAAACAAGGAACTGCATAGACTATCTCAGATAGCACGAATGGAGTGATACTATGGAATTGACAATGAAAAAACAAACTCCTGCCCAGCATGAAGATAACAATATTCTCAGGATGTTGGACAGAGGAATCGACGATATGGAGGCCGGACGGGAACTTCATCTCGAAGAAGCTTTCCGCAAAATTACCGAATTGAGAGATGTCAGACGAAATGCACGATTATAAAGTTATTTTAACATGGGAAGCTATTTATGATGTGACTGACATTGCGGATTACATCGAAGCTGAGTTTGGTCAGGCCAGAGCTGACCGTTTTCAAAATGACATACAGGCACAGATGAAAAAATTAGGATATATGTCCGGTGTTTTTCCAAAGACACATATCCTATATCGAAATTATTATATCCATAAAAAGCCCTTTCCGCCGTCCATAATTTTTTATGTATTTATGGAACATACTCAGGAAATACATATTCTCCGAGTTTTGCGGGAGGAACGTGACTGGACAAGGGTACTTGAACAGGAGCCCAATTATACATATCCTGAATGATTTTGGAAAACAGGCAGTGATCTATCACAGACCACTGCCTAAATTTTATTAAACCGATACCCAACACCCCATACTGTCTGAATATAAACCAGATGGCTCGGATCATCTTCTATCTTTTCTCGGATGTGGCTCATTACAATGTTATAATCTCCGGAATATGGTTCTTTCCAAACCACATCATAAATCTGTTCCTTGCTGAACACTCTGCCAGGATTTTGAGCGAGAAAACTGATAATTTCAAACTCCGTATATGTTAGTTCAACTTTCTGCCCTCCTTGATTACTTCTCTTCGTTCCAGATCAATGATTATATCATCATACCGAATTTTATCCTGCGGATACCTCGTTTGATATGTAAATTTATGCCTCCCAGTCAAACTATTAGAACTTTATTATAAAAATTCCGACGGATTTCATATCCCAGTTTTGTTATCTCCTAGAAAATTCCCGAATGCTGAAATAATACCGTAAGCCAATATATATATTGTTGCACTTTCGTTATAGAAGATAAAAATAGTTGGTACAAACAACAACATTACAAGCAAGGAATAAATCCAATTAAATGAGTTTTTTATCCCGTAGATCAAAGCTACTATAAAACATATAACTGGGAAACCAATTAACAAAATCAACATGCCGCTTCCAGTATCCTTAATCATAAATGGAGTTAAATAAAAAACAATCGCGTTAATTATTAAATATGGCAACATCTTTTTAAATTTCTTCACACTCTCACCTCCAGAAATTAATACTGTTATTAATTACAATAAATACGATTTTCTCTACGACTTCAAGGGTTACCCTCTCTCTTCCACACGAATAACTTAATTTTTTACTTATTCGCTCCAAATCAGGATATTATCATTTTCAGTTCCGTAATAAATTTCTTTTATGTGTATACTTTCCCCGTCTTCTGTTTTTTGTATTTTAGGTAGAGTATAAGTTGCCGCCCAATTCTCACCATCGCCAGTTTGTGTCGCAATAACTCCCCTCTTTTCAAGCAAATAGAGCTTTCCCGAATCTTCCACTACCATAGCATTGGTTAGAACTTTTTTTCCATCTGTTGCTTCCAGAATAATCTTTACATGTTCATCCGTCACACTCACTACATTTGCCTGGATATTAGCACTAGGAACAGAAGTAAGAATCCAACGTGTTAATCCCCAATATCCTCCAACCAGGCATAAACACAAAATGAGTGTGGCTAATACACCTTTTACAAAACCATTTTTTACTGATTTTTTCCATCCTGACGCCATAGCTTTTACAAATTCTTCATCATGCATTTCTTGTTCTGTTGAAGCACTACATTCCATTTTCATCTTTTTCAATAAAGCATCACAATCTGAACAATTTTTAAGATGTTCATCTATAAGAATACGGCTTTCTTGTGAACATACATCATCACAGTACAAAGGTAATAAATCTCTGGCTACCTCACATGAAATTCTTGTCATTGTTTTCCCTCCATTTCATTCAGAATTTTAACTTTAGCCCGATGATAAGTCACTCTCGCCCAACTTTCTGTTTTCCCAAAAATTCCTGATATTTTTTTGAATGACAATTCACCAAAAACTCGTAACATAAACACTTCCTTATAAGGTTCTTCTATATCATGTAAATATTCAAGAATACGCATAGCATCAGTCTCATCTGCTATTCTCAACTCCAATGGCTGGGATGTGGTGTCTGGTAAATGATCTGACACTTCATCTAATGTCATTATCGCACTATGTTTCTCCTTTCGCTTTTGAGCAAAGTAAAGATGTTTTGCAATCTGACATAACCACACTGTCATTTTACAATCACCACGAAAGGATGAAATACTTTTCATTGCTTGAAAAAAAGTTTCCTGCGTAATTTCTTCTGCTTGCTCGGAGTTTCGGCAAAGAGATAATACATATCTATAAATATCTTTGAAGTATAAAGAATAAATTTCTTCAAATGATTCCATTTGCTGCCTCCTTCCGTAAGTTATATTTCATCCTTAATGTTCTGTAAAAAATTCTGACGTTTCATACAACACCATTCTACTATCATTGCAACCAGGGTGGCTGTAATCATCGCAACAATCAACAAAAAAATTTGCTTCAATGGCAACATAAACCGAATACGCCACGTAGAGCGAAGAACCTGATATACATTATAGCATAATAAGCATGATACCGGAATTCCAATCAATGCTGCAAGAAAAAAGCTACGTGCTGTTTCCAAAATTAGAATTCGCAGTAAACCTTGTTTTGTTTGCCCTAATGACCATAACATTGCCAGACCACGTTTCCTGTCAATATACTGAAAGACAATGGTACTAAAAACATTTACCAATGCAATAGTTAAAAGAATCAAACAGACAGCCACCATTGTCACATGGATCTCCCACATGGAAGCATACCATTCCTTAAAAATTCTTCTCTGATAAACCAGATGTCCCAATGCATTTGCTCCCAATTTCTGATGAAGTTTTCCGTAAAGAGTTTCATCATATTCTTGAAATAAACCATACACATTAACCTGACAAAACTCACCTATTAGCTCACGAATTGATTCAATTTCTTGAATGGGAAGAAGCAAAGTTACATTTCCTGAAAAATCCATCCCTTCTGGTAGTTCTTTTGAAAGTATAATTGGTGAGTTATAGAATACCGTGTTATTTTCCTCAAAAAAACCACAAAAAATTTCAACACCTGTGTTTTCCTCATCCCAAATAGTTTTATTCACTAAGGATGTTTCGAAAAACAAGTTATCAGCATTCTCTTGATAACTTGTTCTGTTGATATAACGATCTACCAAAATAGCTGGAGCTGATTCGTCCTCTATTTCTAAATCAGAACAATTACGAAGAATCATCTTATAATGCATTTCATCCAAAAAAAGTATATCACAGCTCGTATCCCAAATTTCTTGTTCTTCCCAACCTGCTTTTTCCAACACCTGTAGCAGGCTTTTATTTAATATATTTTTCCTGAGAGATGCTCGCCCATCGACCTGTACATATATCAGCATGTCTCCATCCGAGTTTTTTGTACTTAAACCCTGACATTCCTCTAATGCCAATTTTAATTCATCATAATTTTGAGTTGTAAAATTATATTGAATTCCATATTTAGCCAATAATCCTGATTGCTGTATATCTAAATCTGTGTTGATAAAATAGCTGATCGGTATATACAATATCATTACAGTAATCAGCGTAAGGACAATACGGATGTAATGTCCTCTATTTGCTGAGCGGTATTTTCCGGCCATGAAAATAGCAAAAGAATTGTAATGCTTTCCGAACTTATCCTGTCTGGAATGAATTGTTACAGACTTACTTGTTCTTGATAAAGTAATGGGAGTTTTCATTGCCTTATGTACCGGACGCAAACCACAAATGCAAGAAACTATCAATAACCAACAAAAAATACTGCAAATTATCCACCAGGGAATTTCTACAGGTATAGAAATACTCTTCTCCAAAGCAATAGTAACAATCAAACCTAATGGTACTGCAATGCAGTATATAATGCCTATCTCTATTACCACCATAAGAAAAAGTTGCTGCCACGTTGCTCCCAGCGTAATTAAACGTCCAAGACTATGCCATTTTTGAAAAAATGTCAAAGCAAATAAATTATGAAGAAGAACTGCAGAACATACCAAAACTATTGTTAGAAGTATCACCGCCAATACAGTCAATGCTAATTCGGTAGAATTAAATGTACTTGTGTCGGAATTTCCTTCATGTACTTGTGTCCAAAAGTAATACCCCAAACTTCCAAAAGCATTAAGTAAAAAACTAGAGAAAAAAATACCGCAAAATAAAGTTATGGTACGCAAACGTTGTTTCATTATCAAGCGCAAAGTTAACCATAAAAATCCCCACCTCATACAATCACCTCATCATTGACTATTTTCCCATCCATCATATGAAGTACCCTATTTGCTTTTTGTGCAACAACGGAATCATGAGTAACCACAAGAATTGTCATTTCTTCCTGTTCGTTCATATAACGTAAAAGCTGTAAAAGTTCATCACGTTTTGCAGAGTCTAAATTGCCAGTAGGTTCATCTGCTAATAAGAGTTTAGGATGATTGATTAATGCTCTGCCAATGGCTATTTTTTGCTGTTGACCACCAGAAAGCTGACCCGGATAAAAATTTGCCTTGTTTTCCATCCCCAAAATCGTCAGTATTTTCTTAACTTCTCTTTGATCTACGCTTTTACCATCCATCAGTGCAGGAAGCAGCAGATTCTCCCTTGCTGTTAATTCCGGAACGAGATTATAAAATTGATAGACTATGCCCACTTCTCGACGACGAAATAGCGATATTTCAGAATTTCGTTTTTCATATAATGATACGCCACAATTCAATATCTGTCCTGAAGATGGTTTACTTAATCCACCAATCATATGTAGCAATGTCGATTTTCCACACCCTGATGGGCCAGTCACAGCTATAAACTCACCTTTTTCAATAGCAAAAGAAATATTAGTAAGTGCATTGACAGGTTCGTTCCCAACTGAATAAATTTGTGATACATTTTTCACTTCAATGTAATGCATAATATCCCCCCTTATATAGATAAGAGAATGGTTTATTAGATTCGTTACAAAAAATCAAAAATATTATGTATTGTTATGCGTTCCGCCATGATTGCCTAAGCAATCGGAACACGCACACCCTGCTTCGCAGGCTGCACCTCAAAAGAAGCAAGCACTGCCATTATCATGACAAATGGCCCATTTTTCCCTTATCGCCCGCAGCTCAAGTTGGAAAATGAATCAGGGAAGTATCCCTGACCCTCTTAATTTTAAACATAATCTACTGGATTAATCGCAGAAAAAGAGATATAATGAAAAAGAATCTGCATGAGAAGCAGGTGCAAAAAGAAAAATTGAGAGGTTTGAAGTATGAGTATTTTTGAAAACACAGTTCTGGTAGATAAGAAGGTGTCTGTTGTAAATGTAATCTTAAGGTATCTTTGTATTGCGTTGGCAATTTTCTGTGTACTGGTTTCCATTATTGTGTATCCGGGAATTTTACTGGTTCCTGCAATTATCTTTGCAGTTTTCTGGTATCTTCTTAAAATTGCATCACAGATTGAATGGGAATATACCTATATTGAAGGAAGACTTAGCTTTGCACGTATCAAGGCAAAGAGAAAGAGAAAAAATATTGCAAAGATTGAGATGGAAGAGGTTGTGCTGATTGCACCGTCAACTGCACATGAATTGTATAATTATCATAACAACAACCAGTTGAGTGTAAAGGATTGTTCTTCAAAGCAGCCGGGAGCGAAGACCTATGAAGTGATTTATAAGAACGGAAGCGGACTTGGAGACATTATCTTTGAACCGGATGAAAATATGCTGGACATGATCTGCAACCGGAATGCAAAGAAAGTCATCAGATAGGAGAAGTGATTTTATGGCAGAACAGGGAAGTTGTGATACCTGTGTAAATTTTGTATATGATGAAGATTACGAATATTATGTCTGTGATATGGATCTGGATGAAGATGATATGGTAAGATTTCTTACCGGCAACACGAATTCCTGCCCGTATTATCAGTTATATGATGAGTACAAGATTGTACGTCATCAGATGTAAATTTTAAATAGGAACAGTTTTAAAGAGGTCTGCGTTTTCTGTATAGACCTGATTGAGCCAGTCACAAGCCTGACCAATGCCTTCGTCGGAATATTCGAAGGTGTTGGTCTTTTTTTGTTCATCCGGCGTAGCGGTAAAGCAATATGGACCTGGCCACCAGGTGGCAAGCAGTGTGGTGGAGTCGTCTTCTACATGCTTCTCAATGCGGTAGCGCATGCCCAGGTGGCTTCCGGTATACTGTGTTTTGTTATAAAAAGGGATGGAAAATAAATCTTTACGTTGTATCATAATTGCACCTGCTTTCGATTCTTTATTAAAAATAGCATGAAAAAGGTTGTCTGGCAAGGAAAAGGGATTAGATGATAATCCCTTTTTTTCTATATTCGGTTGGTGTGATTTTCAGATTTTTCTTAAATAATCTTATAAAATGTTCCGTTGTATCATAACCAACCTGGGAAGCAATGTCTGCAACCGTAAGGTTGGTATCAGAAAGGAGTATCTGGGCTTTTTCAATCCGGACCTGCTGTAACAGTTGGGTAAAGGTTTTCCCGGTAGTGCTTTTAAAAAGTCTTGAAACATGTTCAGGTGTATAGTGAAATTTTTCGGCAACCTGCTCTAATGTAACCGTTGCATAATTTTCCTGGATGAATTGAAGCAGGGCAAAACGCTGCACATCAGATTTACGGTTGAAAGTAGGAAGCTCGGAACTTTTTTCATAATTCCGGATTAAAAGACCAAAAGTTATCATCAGTGTGTAGGAAATCATCTGATCCCAGTAAAGGGAGCGGTTCAGAGATTCCCAGTACATCCAGAGAAAGCCAGAACGTATTTCATTATCATTGCCGGTGTGAAATACAATATAATCGTTGCCGTTTTCGGAATAGATATTATTTAAAAAGAAAGCGGACAGGATGTTTGGTGAATTTAAAAAATTGAAAAAGATATTATGTAAAGTGCTTTTTCGAATCAAAATATTTAAGATAACGCTGTTGTCATCGAAGACACTGACGGAATGTTTGATGCCGGGTGGAATAATACAAAGGTCTCCGGTGCGCAGTGTGAGCTGACTGTCACTGATTTTCTGGGAACAGCTTCCGTCATAGACATATAAGAGTTCAAAGAAAGTGTGGTCGTGAGTAAGTGCCGGAGAGTAACGGTTATGTCTGGTTACAGTAATAGAAACGTGGTTTCCTGCATCAAAAAAGAAATTATCTTCAAAGCGTGGAGGAATGGTTTCTTTGATTTCCGGAACCAGCAGATGCCGGCGCAGTACATCATCTATATTGATAGTACTTAAGAATTCCTGCAGGGAATACTCCTGCTGTTTGGCATAATAATATTTTTTGTAAAACTGCTCATCTTCATTCAATTTATATACTACTGTTCTTAACGCTTCATAATCCATAATGGAATCCTCCAATTTAAATATCAAAAATAGTCAATAACAACATAAAGAAAATGATATATCTATCAAAAAAAGTAAATAGAATTGGTTGTTACAAACAATTGGAAAACCACTTGAATAGATTATAATAGATTTAACAACAAAAGAAAAGTGATTTTCACAAAAACAATGATTACAGAGAAGGGGCATATGGATGAAGCAGGAAATCTTAGTAAAAGTAGAACATATGAATAAAAGATTTGGCTCTACCGTTGCATTAAAGGATGTTTCAATAGAGGTTTGTTCAGGCAGAGTTCTCGGACTTATTGGAGAGAATGGTTCTGGTAAATCAACAGTTACATCTATTATTGCAGGAATGCAGAACGCAGACAGCGGTACGATGACATATCATGACAAAGAATGGAAGCCGGAATCAATGCTGTATTCGTTGGAACATGGAATTGGAATGATTGTCCAGGAAACTGGAACAGTGCCGGGAATTACAGTAGCAGAGAATATATTCCTTGGCGAGACAAAGTTCTTTAAGAGTTTTGGCGAAAAGCATAAATGGGGACCGGTTAAAAGGAAGCTGTTAAATCAGAAAGCACAGGAAGCCTTAGATGCAATCGGTGCCAGCCATATTCGTGCAGAACAGATGACAGCAAGCCTTGATTTACAGGAACGTAAGCTGATTGAGATAGCAAGAATTATGAATAAGCATCCGGAAGTGCTGGTAGTAGATGAGACTACAACTGCATTGTCACAGAAGGGAAGAGAGATTATCTACAATATTATGGAACAGATGAAAAAAGAAAACAAAGCGGTGGTTTTCATCTCCCATGATTTGGAAGAGATTATGGAAAAATGCGATGCATTGACGGTTCTTCGTGATGGAAATATTATAGTTACTTTTGATAAGAGCGAATTTGATGAAGACAAAATAAAATCAAGTATGATTGGAAGGCAGCTGGAAGGCGACTATTATCGAAGTGATTATGATGGAAGCTGCGAAGATGAAGTTGTCTTAGAAATGAAAGATGTAAATCTGACTGGCAAACTGATTGATTTTAATCTGCAATTGCATAAAGGAGAAATTCTTGGAATCGGAGGACTTTCGCACTGTGGAATGCATACACTTGGAAAAGTCATGTTTGGAAATAAAAAACCGGAGTCTGGTGAAATAAGAATTAAAGGAAAGAAATTGAAAAACGAAGCCGATGCAATGAAGCATATGGTTGGATATGTGGCAAAAGACAGAGACACTGAGTCGCTATGCCTGAATGCCAGCATCAAAGATAATATTGCTGTTGGCGGACTGGACCAGTTTACAACTGGTGGATTCCTGATTTTCCCGTGGAATGAAAAGAAATATGTTCAGAAACAGGTGGAAACATTAAGTATTAAATGTGCAGGAATAAATCAGTATGTTTCGGCATTATCCGGTGGAAATAAACAGAAGGTTGTATTTGGAAAATGGATTGGACGAGGCAGTGATGTATTGATTCTGGACTGCCCGACGCGAGGCGTTGATATTGGTGTGAAGCAGGCGATGTATCAATTGATGTACCAGATGAAAAAAGAAGGAAAATCAATTGTTATCATTTCAGAGGAATTAACAGAACTGATCGGTATGTCAGACCGTCTGATGATTATGAAGGATGGAAAGATTATGCATGAATTTCCAAGAAGTGAATCGCTTTCAGAAGCAGATGCGATTCAGTACATGATATAGGAGGCGGATGAAATGAAAACAAAGAATTTAAGAAAAAATGTTATGCTCCTTGCCCCTTTATTTGGTCTTGTGGCATTGCTGGTTGCTTTCTTTATCATTGGAACATCTAAAAATATAAATGTTGCATATGGAATGAAAAGTATTATCAACCAGTCAGTTGTGGTTGCAGTAGTAGCAACAGGTGCAATCTTTATTTATACCCTTGGTTCCTTTGATATCAGTCTTGGAGCATCTGTAGCAGTAAGCGCACTGGTAGGTGGGATTGTTTATAACAAAACAGAGAGCCTGGTAATAATGTTTGCAGCTTGCCTTGGAGTGGCGGTCTTTATAGGACTATTTAACTCAGTACTGGCATCTATTTTTAACCTCCCTGTTTTCGTAACAACGATTGCAATGCTAAGTGTATTGAATGCACTGGTACTGGTTCTGATTAAGATGAATGGAACAGGTTCTGAAATAAGAGTGCCAATGATGGCGGTCAGTAGGCTGAATACAACACAGTTTAAAATATTCGTATTAGCTGCATTTTTCTTAGTATGTATACTGGTATTCTCTTTTACTAAAGTAGGAAGAATGCAGAAATTCCAGGGCGGAAATCCAATTTGTGCAAAATTAAGCGGTATTTCTGTAAAGAAAATGTCGATTATAGCATTTATCATGTCTGGAATAGGAGTTGGACTTGGCGCATGTCTTTCCATTGTCTATGCTCCGACTTTAACGAGAAATACTGCATCCAGTGTAGGAATGGATGTCATCATAGCGATTGTATTTGGTGGTATGCCGGTATCAGGTGGCGCAAGAAGTAAAATTTATGCAGCAGTAATCGGAGCTTTTTCCATGACATTGCTCAGTCAGATTATGGTGATGTTTAATCTGAATTCCGGAATTGGACAGATGGTAAAAGCAGCAATATTTATATTGGTAGTATTCCTGGCAACCAGTGACCAGAGAGGAAAGATGTTACCAAGATAATATCCATATGGTATTAAGTGATAGTCACTTTATACATAAACATGTAATGTACAGGAGGAAAGAACATGAAAAAAATTCTAGCAATGTTGCTGGCAACGGTCATGGTAGTAGGATGCTTTACCGGATGCGGAAGCGACAAGAAGAATGACAGTTCTGAAGTGGTAAGTACAGAACAGTCAGGCAGCAAAGAAGAGACACCAGAACTTGATATGAGTGAAACCGTTAAAATGGGTATTCTTGTATCAGATGCAACAAGTGCAGAGGCATTGGCATTCCGGACATACTATACAGAGTATATTCAGAAACAGTACAATGTTGAGCTTATTTATTCTGATGAATTAAAGGATGCAGCAGGGGAAACATCAGCAATTGATACTTTTATTACAAATAATTGTAAAGCAATTATTTCATTCTCATCCTTTGACCGTGCAGCACAGATTGAACAGTGTGAAGCAGCAGGTGTGTATTATGCAGTTGCAACAGGAACTTTAACAGATGAAGAATATGAGACTTATAAGGGATATGAGCATTATGTAGGTGCAATCGGACCATCTCTTGAAGTAGAATATCAGACTGGTTATGATATGGCAAATTACTATCTGGAGCAGGGTAAGAAAAACTTTGCTATCTTCGGTGGAGCAATTCCATATTATACAGATATGCATATTTATCGTGCAGCAGGTATGATTGCAGCTATGGTAGATGCAGGTGGAGCAGATGCTAATTACAAAGGTGCTACAGATGAAGCTGGAATTATTGGACAGATTTATGCAGATGGACAGATTGAAACCGGAGCAATTGGTGATGTAAATATCGTTGGTTATGTAGGCGGATATGACATGGATGATGCATGGTTTGGAAAATGTGCTCAGATGGCACAGACTCCTGACCTAGAGGTTATCTTAGCTGTTGGAAATGGTTCTGACTTCTTTGGAACAGCAATTGAAGGCACAGATGTTAAGATTGCCAGCGTAGATGCTTATGCAGAAAGCTATGGTACTGCAATGGATGGTGGAATGCTTGATTACCTTGCAGGTAAGTTCTCAGCAAGTATCGGACCTATCTTTATTGCAACTTATCGTGCAGTACTTGGAAGCCCGATCCGTACAGAAGATGGAAATGCTTTAGCTCTCAGCCAGGGTTACTGGGTTGCAACTTCACCAGAAGAGTTCTCTGAGTACTATGCAGTAGACAGCTCTGTAGACAGCCCTGCATATACAAAAGGTATGTTAGATGGACTTCTTACAGCAGATTATGCATCATTTGAAAAATTTGTAAGTGCTTATGGATTTAAAGATATCCAGAAAGAAGCAAAATAAGTAACATATTAATAAAATTTTTGTTCTGCTCCGGAATTCTCCGGAGCAGAATTTAGAAAAGACATGAGGGAAAATAACATGAAAAGTAAAGGAAGAAATAGTATTTTAAAAAAGATAATTGGAACTTTGTGTATTCCGGTAGTGACACTGCTCGTAATGATACTCTTATGTCAGAGGAATGGTGTTGTATTTTTTGAATCAGAAGGAAACTGGATTTTGTTTTTCCGGGCAACAGCAACAGTAATGTTAACGACATTTGCTCTTTCATTGAATGCAGTATAATGCTGTAGATGGTTCCTATAGTGTATCAAATGTAAAACCCGGTTTATATGTAATCGCTGCAAATAAACAGGTCAAAGAATATTCTTATAGTGGTAATGTGGTTGCGGTAAATTATCAGTACAGCGGTACTGGAATAGCATCTATTGCAGATGAAAACGGAGTGATTCATGTAGCAGCGAAGAAATCCAGCGATCCAACCATGAAGAAGGAAGTAATTGAAAATGGAAATGCATATAAATATGGGGATGCGAATATTGGAGACACAGTAGAATTTAAGATTACGATGACAATTCCGGATTATCAGGGATCCTGGTTATCTGATAAGTTACATTATAATATTAAGGATTCACTCACAGATGGACTGACTCTGGATGTAAGTTCTATTAAATTAGAAGGAACATCCATCAATGATTTATTTGTAACAAATAAGAAATGTACTTCAACCAATATTACAACCTCCACAAGTGGTTTTACATTAGATTTATATGGTGAGGATGTTTATCAGTATGCAGGAAATACGATTGCAATTACTTATCAGGCAAAAGTAAATGAGAAAGCAAAAGTAAACTTTGATTCAGATGAGAATAAAGCAACTTTAAAGTATTCTACGGTAGCATCCGGTACTGATATGAGTGATCCGATGCAGGATATCACACATCATTATACATTTGGATTTGATACTCTGGTAAATGGAACTGGTTCTGAGAAAACTACAGAGATTACCAAATATGGTGTAAAGACAACGACAGAACTTGATAATAAAGTAGCACTGGACGGTGCACAGTTCAAGTTATTTGATGCAAATGGAAAGCAGTTATATTTTACCAGTGATGGTGAATATACTACCGAGACAAGTGGAACATATGATTATATTGTATCAAAAAACAATGGTCAGCTGACAGCAACCGGTCTGGATGCAGGTACATATACTTTAAAAGAGTCCAAGGCACCATTGGGATATGCATTGGATAAGACTACTTATACGATTGTAATCACACCGACTTATAATGAACTGACAGGAGAATTAAAGAATTATACGGTAAGAGTAAATGGCGCAACTGGAAATTCTATTACTTTTACACATGAAAAGCTGGATAATGGAACAATAAATACAACAGACAATGCTGCAAATGCAGATACGTTTGGAATTAATAATACACCACTTATTACCTTACCGGAGACAGGTGGAGCAGGAATGATTGCACTGACTGTTGCAGCAGTTGTCTTAATGGCAGGATTTGGAACAATGTTTGTTTCATTGAGAAAAAGAAAACAGGTAAAATAATTAAGAGAGGGCAAAGTAGAATGAAAGAATCTGTACGTAAAACATTAATGTTTCTCATGGCAGTTGGCTTTTTGACAGGCTTTGCCCTGCTGCTTTATCCAATGTTTTCTAATATGTGGAACGAGTATAATAGCAAATTAAAGTTTGAAGAATATCAGCATGAAAATGCAGAAAAAGCGGAGGATACCAGTTTAGAAGAGGAGTGGGAGAAAGCAGCGGCATATAACGAGCGGTTGCAGCCAATTGTAATTCCTGATAGTTTCATTCAGGCAGAACAGGAGGAAGTAACACAGCAGGATAGTGAATATATGTCCTGCCTGAATCAGAATGGGGATGGTATGATGGGTTATCTGTCTATTCCGAAGATTGGCGAAATTATACCTGTATATCATACTTCCAGAGAAGAGGTATTACAAAAAGGAGCAGGACATATCCAGGGTTCATCGCTGCCCATCGGTGGAACGTCAACACATGCATCTATAGCAGCACATAGGGGAATTCCAGGAATGTCCCTGTTTACAGACCTCGATTTACTGGAAGAAGGAGACCAGTTCTACTTATATATATTAGATGAGATTCTGGCATACGAAGTAGACCAGATAGAAACCGTGATGCCGGAAGATACAGAGATTTTAAATGTAGGGGAATACCGTGATTTAGAAAAATATTCCGGGTTAAATATACAGGAGTTATCCGTGGAATCATCCGCCCGTGAATATAAGAAAAAAGCAGAAGATGTGGCGGCATCTCTTGGGGTTACCGAATGGGATGAGAGTGCAAAGACAGAACCGGATGCAGAGATTGAACTGACAGATAATACAGGAAACAAGGATGGAATGGAAGCCGGAGTATATTTAGTTTGTATGAAACCGCTTTATTTATCCGATGAAATCTATCAGGCAGATCCGTATCTGATTACACTGCCTGGTTTTATGGAGAATATCGAAAAAACAGGTGATGGAAAGTATGTCTGGATGAAGGATGCGGTAGTGGATTTAAAGCTGGCAAGGAAGGCAGTTTCAAGACCTCAGGAACCGCAGGAAGAAAGGGAGGAACCTGTGACTCCACTGGAAACAGAGGAGATTAAGACAGGCGATGAGACGGAATGGCAGCAGACTTTTGTATTACTGGCAGCTTCTGGAAGCATATTGGCTGTATTGTTGTTTTTAGGAAAAGTTTCATTGAGGAGAAAACGGGATGAGAAAAGAACTTCTGGACGAATTGATGATAATATCGGAGGAAGAAAAGAAATATAAATCAGGACAAAGTACGGTGGAACAAAGTCTGTATGCGAAAGATAACCTGACAGAGATTGACAGAAAAAGATTACTGCAGCGTGGAAAGCTGATTACGGTACGTCCACACAGCCGGTTTGTGGATTTCCCGGAGCATAGGCACAATTATGTGGAAATGATGTATGTGGTACAGGGCAGTATTACACATTATATAGAAGGAAAAGAACTGGTATTGCGTAAAGGAGATGAGATATAAGGATTCCATAGAGCAGATATTATCAGAACCATATGACAAAAATCTCGTAAAACCATGCGTGGAATCGAAAGTCTTTGGCATCGGAGTAGAATCTTATACGGTAGGTTCTGCAGAATTTACGTTAAGCTTTGCTGCAATGCATGAGGGCTGTATGCCGCTTATGGATAATGGACATTATCATCCACAGGAATATGTTTCAGATAAAATACCTGCAATGTTGTGCTTTTATCCAGAATTTGCATTACATATTACAAGAGGAGTGCGCTGGGATTCCGACCATGTTCTTTTGCTGGATGATGAAACAAAGGAAATGGCAAAAGAGATTGTAAGAAATCAGGCACTGGACAGGGTGTATATGGCATTGGATTATTTTGATGCAAGCATTAATCGTGTTTCTGCACTTGCAACAGGATTCCGAAGCTGGCAGAAGGCTCTGCTTATGGCTTTATGTACTCCGAATGAACAGTTGAAGGAATTACAGGATACCAATCAGCTGGGCAGATTAATGGTAATGCAGGAGGCAGTAAAGATGCTTCCAATTGGAGAAGTCTGGGAAGAATATTGCAGACGGGAAGGTGTTACAGATGATGCACATTTCTATGATGCAATCGAAAAATATGAAAAAGAAGTATTGGTAAATCGTAACTAGAGAACATACAAACAATAATAGTTGAGAAAGAAAAATATCAGAAAGATATAATAAGAGGAAAAGAGAGAATGAAGTTTTTAGATGCAGAATTTGTACAGGGATTCATCCGTATGGCAAATGATGGCTGGGAACAGGGATGGCATGAAAGAAATGGCGGTAATTTATCGTATCGTGTAAAACCGGAAGAAGTAGAAATGGTAAAAGAAAATTTTAATAGTAAAGAATGGCAGCCAATCGGAACATCTGTGCCATATCTTGCAGGAGAATATTTTCTGGTAACTGGAAGCGGCAAGTATTTTCGCAATGTGATTTTGAAACCGGAAGATTCCATCTGCATGATAGAACTGGATGAAAAAGGAGAAAATTACCGTATTGTCTGGGGACTGGTAAATGGTGGAAGACCAACTTCTGAATTACCGAGTCATTTGATGAATCTGGAAGTAAAAAAGAAGAAAAATCCAAATTACCGGGTTGTATATCATGCACATACCACCAATATTATTGCCCTGACCTTTGTTCTGCCGCTGGAAGATAAAGTATTTACAAGAGAACTTTGGGAAATGGCAACAGAATGTCCGGTTGTATTCCCAGATGGAATTGGTGTTGTTCCGTGGATGGTGCCGGGTGGCAGAGAAATAGCTGTTGCTACCAGCAAATTGATGGAAAAATATGATCTGGCAATCTGGGCGCATCATGGTACATTTGCGGCAGGAGAAGATTTTGATTTGACATTTGGACTTATGCATACGGCTGAAAAATCAGCAGAAATACTGGTGAAGATGTTATCTATGCAGAGTCAGAAACGTCAGACAATCCAGCCAGATGAATTCCGGCATCTGGCAAAAGATTTTAAAGTAACACTGCCGGAAAAATTTTTATATGAAAAATAGAAAGTAATCGTTTTTGCTGGAAAAGTATTCAAAACACAGGTCTGTTATGGCTTGCACATTCCATCCCAAGATGATAGAATAAAGATGACATTAGAAACATAATGTTGGGGTGATGAGGAGTAGATAGGGGAAAAATGGAAAACAAATTCTGTTACCTGAAAGGGCTTGTGGACTGCAGTTCGGGACAGATTCAGGATTGCAATGTAAAGCATGTGTCTAGGTGTCCGCGGGAAGAAGACACGGCTAAGAAGGAGAGCCGGCAGGCGTTCTGCTTCTTAAAAGGACTGGTAGACTGTGCTCCGTGTGATGTGCAGGACTGCAATATTAAGAGAGTGCGTAGATGCCCGAGGAAAAACTAAGAATTGCTGCTGAAAACGGAAAAACTGTTTTCAGCAGTTTTTTACGAAAGAAGAGAACCTATTTGTATGCGAAAACAGGGGGCTATCATGAAACAGACCGAAAGACCAATTGCAGTATTTGATTCAGGTGTAGGTGGAATAAGTGTATTACGTGAACTGGTACGCCTGATGCCAAATGAAAATTATATATTTTTTGGAGATTCTAAAAATGCACCGTATGGTGGAAAGAGCTTAGAAGAGGTGCGGAAACTGACGGAATGTCATGTGAGACACCTGTTATCAGAAGGAGCAAAAGCAGTAGTGATTGCCTGTAATACAGCAACCAGTGCAGATGTCTCGATTTTGAGAAAAGAATATCCGGATGTACCGGTGGTTGGAATTGAACCTGCATTAAAGCCTGCAGTACAGTTTATGGAGCATCCACGGGTACTTGTTATGGCAACGCCAATGACAATCCGGGAAGAAAAATTTCAACGGCTTATGGCACGGTATGAAAAGGATGCGGAGATTTATCCACTGGCATGTCCCGGAATTGTGGAATTTGTTGAGCGTGGAGAATTAAACAGTGCAGGATTAAAGGCATTTTTATACAGGCTGTTGAAACCATATTGTGAGGGAACGGTGGATGCAATCGTTTTGGGATGTACCCATTATCCTTTTGTAAAGGATGCAATAGCAGAAGTGATGGGAAATACGGTGGAATTTTTTGATGGAGGAGCTGGTGTGGCACGGGAGACCAGACGGCGGCTTATGGAAAAGGAATTATTGTATACCGGAGACAGAAAAGGCAGGGTAATATTTGAAAACAGCGCTGCAACATTAGAAAAGCTGCGTTTGTGCGAAATATTACTTAATTCTAAATAAAATATAAATTAAATAGGAATAATTTTTTAGATTTTTTTAGAATCCTTTTCGAAAACTGACACACTTTAGACACATTTCATGGATATAATGAATTTATCAAATGAAGGGACACGAAAATAAAAACAGATTTCCTTTCGTTTGAAAAAGTGGCAATAATTTCCTTTTAATAGATGAAACATTTTCATAACTAAACTCCTCGAAAAAACAGTCCGGAAGGGCTGTTTTTTCATGCTAAAAAGAATGACTGATTTTTAATTGTGAAAAAGTAACAAAAAATCCTGGAAAATATATAAATATTAAGTAACAAAAAAAGAAAAAATGTATTGCTATTACCAACAAAAAGAGTTAACATAGTTCCGGGTTTAGGAGAATGTAAAAAGAAAAAACAAGAGAAGGAAGGAAAGAGGTCATATTATGGAATCTTATGAATTTCTGCTTTTTTTAGCAATTATTTTAATTTCAACAAAAGTATTAGGACTTTTCTCACGAAAAGTGCATATGCCGGCAGTAGTAGGAGCACTGGCAGCCGGTATTATTTTAGGACCATCTGTATTAAAACTTATCACACTGGATGGAACCAACGGAGTATACCTTGAAATTACAGCTGAAATCGGAGTTATTTTCCTGATGTTCTCCGCAGGACTGGAGACTGATCTGAAAGAAATCAAGGCAAATGCATTGGCATCCTTTATCGTTGCTTTAATCGGAGTTATTGTTCCTCTGATTGGTGGATTTTTAGGGTATGCATTATATTTCCATACAGATTTTGCAGATTATCAGGAGGTATTGAAATCTGTCTTTATCGGAGTTGTGCTGACAGCAACATCTGTGAGTATTACAGTAGAAACATTGCGTGAACTGGGACGTTTAAAGGGAAGAGTCGGAACAACCATTCTTGGCGCAGCTGTTATTGACGATATTCTTGGAATTATTGTACTTACCATTGTAACGAGCTTAAAGGATACCAGCGTAAATCCGGTTACTGTTATGGTTAAGATCGTTCTTTACTTTATTGTAATCGGAATCTTATTCTTCCTGGTATCAAAATGCAAACCATTAATTGAAAGCGAAGGTCAGAAAAGACGTGTTACTGTATTTGCACTGGCATTCTGCTTCTTATTATCCTATATATCAGAAAAATTCTTCGGCATTGCAGATATTACAGGTGCATATTTCGCAGGACTGATGCTTTGCAGCATGAAGAACGGTGAATATGTAAAAGACAGAATCAACTTCCCGTCTTACTTATTCTTCTCACCGGTATTCTTCGCAAGTATCGGTATTAAGACATCCTTAGACGGAATGACAGGTTCTATGGTAGGATTTACCATTATCCTTTTAGTTATTGCTTTACTGACCAAGGTGATTGGATGCGGACTGGGCGCAAAGTTCTGCCGCTATACAAATAAAGAAGCATTACAGATTGGTGTCGGAATGATTTCCCGTGGTGAGGTTGCGTTAATTGTTGCCCAGAAGGGATATCAGTGCGGCATGTTAGATGATAGATTCTTCGCACCAATCGTACTGGTAGTAATCGTGACAACATTGATTACCCCGATTCTGCTGAAGCTGGTAATGCATGATAAACAGTCTGAACAGCCGGAAGCATAAAAGTCGGATAGCGCAGTAAAATAAAATCCTGCAGACCAAAAATAAATGTAAGTTTGTTACATTTGCGTCCGCAGGATTTTCTTGTAATTGCGCATAGCTATTGATTTTATTATTATTTGCAGCTTGCTATTTAGTATTTGCTATTTAGATAAACGTTTGTGTAGTCTGCCAAAGCAGGGATGCTTATCGGGGCTGTTAGTAGTATCTGGAATTTGTTCTTTATCTGGCAACGCTGGTACAGGGATGTACCAGCGAGGTGCATAGGAACAGGGATGTGACTTTGCACCGGTTGCCGGAACAGAGACAACGAAAAAACAAATTCCAGATACTACTTACACCCTGATACCGCATCCCGTCTTGGCAGACTACACAGACGCCATTCAAAAAGATAAATTATAAAATGTAAAGAATTATCGAAAGAAAAGAAAGAGGATAAAACGTGGAACAAAAGAAAACTCTTGGACAATTGTTTGTACCAATCTGCCTGGAAACATTATGTTATATGCTTTCCGGCATGGTGGATACACTGATGCTTTCATCTGTGGGAGATGCAGCAGTCGGTGCTGTTGGAACAGCCAATACCTATATAGGTATTTTTATCATTATGTTTTCTGTTATTTCAGCCGGAATGATTGCGGTTATGACGCAGTATATCGGTGCCGGAAGAGAGGGGATTGCATATCAGGCAAGACAGCTTGGCATGTTATTTAACGCTATTGTAGGAGCAATTCTTGCGGTATTTTTGTTCTTCCAGTCAGGAATGATATTATCAGCGGTTGGTGTGGCAGATTCTCTGATGGAGTATGCAAAAACATATCTTAGGATTGTGGGAGGCGGATGCATTTTAAACGCACTGATTCCGATTTTCTCCAGCTACTTAAGAGCGTTTGGATATACCAGACAGCCTCTTGTGGCAACGGTATCTGCCAACATTTTAAATTTTATCTTAAATGCAGTATTCCTTTTTGGGTTCCACTATGGAGTAGCAGGAGTTGCTGCAGCAACAGTAATTTCAAGGGTATTGAATCTTGGCCTGGTAATCTGCTTCGGACATTATTATATTCATGCGAAGGAGAAGAAGGAGAGGCTTAAGAACCGTGTGGTATTCGGACAGATTGTCAAGATCGGACTGCCTTCTGCCATGGAAACAGCACTATATAATGTGGCAATGACTTTGATTATCCGTTTCTTAAATCAGATGGATGCCAATGGAATGAACGTAACAGCCCGTTCCTATGCCATACAGATTACAAATTTTTCTTACTGCGTAGGTGCAGCGTTAGCCCAGGCAAATGCAATTATGGTCGGCTGGCGGATAGGTGCACAGGATTATGAAGCCTGTGATAAAGGAACCAGAAAAGCAGCAGTTGTGGGTGTAATTGTTGCGACGATACTGGAGAGCATTTTTGCTTTATCGTCCCATTGGCTGATACGGATGTTTACGGATGATCCACAGATGGTATCTCTGGTTGGAAAGCTTCTGGCAATTGATATTGTCCTTGAAATTGGACGGGTGACTAATCTGGTATACGGAAATGCTTTAAAGACCAGCGGTGATGCGGTATTTACTACAGTGATTGCTGCGATATTCATGTACCTGTGTGCGGTGGGGGGATCTTATTTCTTCGGAATTCATCTAGGATTGCTGGTTTGTGGAGCATATATCGGTATGGCAATGGATGAATGTGTCCGGGCAGTGGGAATGATTTTACGGTGGCGGAGCGGAAAATGGAAACAGAAGGTATTGATAAAAGAAAACGCCTAGTATAAAATAAGAGAAAATTGAAAGTAAGGAGCGGAAGCATGGCAGATACTGAGATTAATCTGGCACAATTAAAAGAATATAAGGCTGGGGAATACCAGTTAATCGATATCAGAAATGAGGATGCCTTCCGCTATGGAAGTATCAAGGGAGCAGTCAATCTGCCGGAGCAGGAGATTTTTTTGAGAAAAGAGGAACTATCGGCGGCCAAGCGTCTGATACTATTTTGTGCCAAAGGAATCAACAGTATCGGAGTAGCGGAAAGACTAAGGGAAGAAGGTTTTGATGCAGTCAGCTTAGAGGGCGGTTATGGCGCATATCTGATGGATAGTTTCCAGAAGAAAACATCAGAGAAAGAGGAACGCTGTCAGGAAATCGAGAAGAGCATCCGCAAGAAATTTCATAAAGCAATCTTTAGTAAATTTGCGAAAGCAATCAATGAATATGAGCTGTTGCAACCGGGAGACAAAGTGGCAGTATGTATTTCCGGTGGTAAGGACTCCATGCTGATGGCAAAACTCTTTCAGGAATTGCAGCGGCATAATAAATTCCAGTTTGAACTGGTATTCTTAGTGATGGATCCGGGATACAGTGAGATGAACCGTAAAGTGATTGAACGGAATGCAGAACTGATGCAGATTCCGATTACGGTATTTGAAACACAGATTTTTGATGCGGTATATGAGATTGAGAATTCTCCGTGCTATCTGTGTGCAAGAATGCGCCGCGGTTATTTATATAGCAAGGCAAAGGAATTAGGCTGTAACAAGATTGCGCTGGGACATCATTATGATGATGTCATTGAGACTATTTTAATGGGAATGCTCTATGGTGCACAGGTACAGACCATGATGCCGAAGCTACACAGCACGAATTTTGAAGGAATGGAACTGATTCGACCGATGTATTTAATCCGGGAGGATGATATCAAGCACTGGAGAGATTATAATGATTTGCATTTTATCCAGTGTGCCTGCCATTTTACCGATACCTGTACCACCTGTGACCCGGATGGACGTACCGTGTCAAAGCGGATGGAAATCAAACAGCTGATTGCCAGATTAAAGGAAGTAAATCCATATGTGGAAAATAATATCTTCCGTAGTGTGGAAAATGTAAATTTAAGTACCATTATTGCTTATAAGAAAGATGGGGTAAAACATTCTTTTTTAGAAACCTATGTGAATGGAACGGATGAGTAACATGCAAATCAGCTCAGGTTAAAACAGAGACTTTCAAAAAAGTAAAGAACCCAAAAGGAGCATAAAACCATGGGGAAAGAAGTAAAGACCAATGCCATGCGGATTTTAGACCGGCATAAAGTGGCATATGAAATCTTAAATTACGAATGTGATGAATTTATTGACGGACTGCATACGGCAGAGCTGACCGGAGCACCGGTGGAACAGACTTATAAGACACTGGTCATGCAGGGAAAAAGCAAGGCATATTATGTCTTTGTGGTACAGATTGCAGAAGAGGTGGATCTAAAGGCGGCAGCAAGGGCGGCCGGTGAGAAATCCGTAGAAATGATTCATGTAAAAGATATTACAAAGATTACCGGTTATGTAAGAGGCGGCTGCAGTCCCCTTGGAATGAAGAAACAGTTTCCGACCATTTTAGATAAAAGTATGGAACAGTTTGATAAAATCTATATCAGTGGCGGAAGAATCGGCACATCCATGGCGTTATCTCCGGCAGACTTAGCAGCAGTAACCGGAGCAGCCTATGCAGATATTACTGCAAAATAAAGGAAAGAAATTAAATAAAAAAACAAGTGGAAGGAGCGTATTTATTATGAAGGAAACATTAAAGAGAATCAAAGCAGATGTTATATTATCCGCTATTCTTTGTGTGGCACTGGGAGTTATTCTTATGATATGGCCTACGCAGGTAACAAAGGTACTTTGCTATATTTTAGCAGCTATTTTATGCGTGATGGGAATCGGACATATTATTTCTTATATGAGAAATAAACTGGAAAGCAGGCTGGGACTGGCAACCGGAATTGCACTGGTTATTTTGGGTGTATGGATTCTGGTACAGCCATTGAACTTTGCAAAGATATTCCCGGTAGTAATCGGAGTTGTATTGCTGATGCATGGTCTGGAAGACTTACGGATGACCATCGAAGCAAAGCAGAATGGTGACACAGCATGGGGAATCCTGCTTTTGATTACAATTCTTAATTTTGCATTCGGAATATTATTAATCTGGAAAGCCATCGAGATGGTACAGATTGCTATGGTAATCGTAGGAATTGCACTGATTTATGACGGACTGAGTGATTTGTTTGTAGTATATCGTGTGGCAGGTGCTGTCAAAGCGGCAAAACAGGCGGCAGAAGCCATTGATGTAGAAGTAGTAGAAGAAGATTCAGAAGAAAATGAATAATTTAGAAGCATAATCAGGAGGCGTATTATCAATGCGGCAGATGGAGTTTAAAATGGAGAGAACCGGGTTACTGGAAGTAGGAGATGTGTTACCGGTGACAGAGAGTAAGCTGCCGACTTCCTATTACTATACACTTGGAAATGCATTTGCAATGTCAGCAAATTATACCTTCCGGGAACGCCTGAAGTCTACCGAAGGGACGGTAGTGGATGTAAAGGAAACACCGAAGGGCTTTTTTGTGACGGTAGAATTTGATGAGTAAAAAAGTTGTAATCGCAGATAAAATGTTATAGAATAGGCGTGTGGGGTAACAAAAGACAAAGAGGAGCAATTTAGATGCGTTATCTACCAATAAAAAAGGTGGAGGCCGGAATGGTACTGGCTCAGGACATATTAGACGGTCAGGGAGTCATGCTTTTAGGCAGACATCAGATTTTAAATCAGGAGCAGATAGAGAATCTGGATAAGATGGGTTATCCGGGTCTTTATATTGATGATAAGTTTTCTGAAGAAATAGAGATTGCCGAAGTAATTAAGCCGTCTATTCACTCAAAGAGCCTGGAAATAGTACATCATCTGTTTATTGACCGTATGGAAGAGGAAGATGTCAGCGAACAGGAATGGCAGATTCGGGAAGCTGTCATGCAGGTGGTGGACAGTCTTCTGGAAAATGAAGAAGTAATGTATAACATGATGAGTCTTAAGAATTATGATGATTATACTTATTTTCATTCTGTAAATGTGGGAATTTTATCTGCAGTAATCGGAGCACATTATGGAATGGATGAGTATGAGCTCCGCATTCTTACTACGGCTGCATTACTTCATGATATCGGAAAGAAATTCTTAGAGATAGATATATTAAATGCACGTCGTGCACTGACCGAGGAAGAAAGAAGAATCGTATTACAGCATCCGAAGTTAGGATATGAGTTCCTGAGGGATAATTTTGATTTCGCACCGGAAGTATATCTTGGTGTATTAGAACATCATGAATGCTATAATGGCGAAGGTTATCCGATGCGAAAATCTGGTGATGAAATCAGTATTTATGGAAGAATTATCAAGCTGGCAGATGTGTATGATGCCATGATTTCAAAACGGCCATACCGTGATCCGATGCCGCCGGCAGATGTCATTGAATATATAATGGCAATGAACGGTTCGGAGTTTGATCCGAAGCTGGTGGAAGTATTTTTACGCTGGGTAGCTGTCTATCCGGCGGGCTGTGAAGTGGAACTTTCTGATGGCAGAATGGCAGTAGTAAAGCATAATTATCAGGGATTTGTGCTTCGCCCGATTGTAAAAGTCTGTGATACAGGAGAAATCATAGACCTTAAGAATAATAAGGAAGCAAGAAGTATCACCATAGTGCGACTGGTCGTTTAGACGGCTGTTTGATAAGAAGATGAGAGGAAGTTATGACAAATCAGGGAAGGAACGCAATCGATACACTGCTTGCGGAGAGCCTAAAAGAGCTGACAATCAAGCAACCTATAGAAAAGATTACAATCAAAGAGATAACCGATAAAGCGGGAGTTATCCGCCCGACCTTTTACAATCATTTTCAGGATAAGTATGAACTGTTAGAGTGGATTATCCGGACTGAATTATTAGAACCGGTAAAGCCGTTGATTCAGAATGGAATGATTGATCAGGCGTTGATTATTATATTTGCGGGTATTGAAAAAGAAAAAGATTTCTATACCAAAGCAAGCCGCTTAGAGGGACAGAACTCTTTTGAAGATATTGTAAAGGAATGCATTACGGGAACACTGATAGAAGTATTGGAAGAGAAGAATCTGGATAAGAAGATTCCATCGCCATGGCTTACAAAAGAGCGGATTGCCCGGTATCATGCCCAGTCCTTATGTTTTCTGGTAATTACCTGGATAAAAAGTGGAATGTCTATGCCTGCAAAAGAGATGTCGGATATTTATAATTATATGATTCGCAATTCTATCGCAGATATTATAGGCGATAATTAATATACAAATTGGCAGATATGTATAGCAACTGTTACAGATTCTACAATTTGTATATTGGATTGATACAGCCAAAAAAGATTGCATATGTTCGAATGCAGTCTTTTTTTTTATACTCTTACCTAGAAAAACATGAAAAAGAAAGAGATGGTAAAGAGATGATTAAATTTGGAAAGGGCGTCGTAAAGCACAGAGTCCTGATACTCATTATCAGTTTTGCTTTACTGATTCCAGCAGCATTTGGTTACTTTAACACAAGGGTTAACTATGATATCCTTTCCTATCTGCCAGGTGAATTAGAGTCCATGAAAGGACAGGATATTCTGGTAGATGAGTTCGGTACAGGAGCATTTTCCCTATGTGTCATTGAAGGTATGGAAGATAAAGATATCTCCACCCTTCGGGAACAGATTGCAGATGTAGACCATGTAAAATCTGTTATCTGGTATGATTCACTGGCAGACTTATCCGTACCAATGGATGTTTTGCCGGATGAGATTTATGACATATTCAACAATGATGAATCGGACAGTACGCTGATGGCGATTTTGTTTGATACTTCCATGTCAGCAGATGAGACAATGGATGCCATTGAAGAGATTCGGGGAATTACAACAAAACAGTGTTACTTAAGTGGTATGTCAGCAGTTGTAACAGACATTAAGGATCTGACCAACAAAGAGGTTCCGTTTTATGTATTGATTGCAGTACTGTTATCTGTTCTGGTACTTTCCCTGACCATGGATTCCGCAATTATTCCACTGTTTTTCTTATTAAGTATCGGTATGGCAATTGTATATAATCTGGGAAGTAACGTAATAAAAGGGGAAATTTCCTATGTAACGCAGGCGTTGGCGGCAGTCTTACAGCTTGGTGTTACCATGGACTACTCCATTTTTCTGTGGCACAGTTATCAGGAGAATCAGGAACGGTTTCCGGGAGATAAGAATCGTGCCATGGCACATGCAATTTCAAATACCATTACTTCTGTAGTCGGAAGTTCCATTACTACAGTAGCCGGATTTATTGCATTATGCTTCATGAGCTTTACCTTGGGACTTGACCTTGGTGTGGTAATGGCTAAGGGTGTTATCTTCGGTGTAATCGCCTGCGTAACCATCCTTCCATCCCTGATTCTGGTGTTTGACAAGGCAATTGAGAAAACCAAACACCGTGTTATTCTGCCGGACCTTGGAAATATTGCAAACTGGATTACCAGCCATTATTACATATTCATTATTTTATTCCTGGTAATCTTAGGACCTGCAATCTGGGGTTATAACAATACGAACGTATATTATGATCTGGCCGGTACATTGCCGGATTCACTGGAAAGTATTGCAGCAAATAACAAGCTGGAAGAAAATTTTGATATGGGTGCTACCCACATTGTTTTAGTAGACAGCAGCTTAGAGCCAAAGACCATATCGAAGATGATTGATGAAATCGATGATGTGGATGGTGTAAAGGCAACACTTGGTCTGGATGCAATCGTCGGACCGGCAATTCCAAGAGATGTCATCCCGGATTCTATCCGTGGCGAGCTGGAAAATGAAAATTATGAACTGCTGCTGATTACTTCCGAGTATAAAGTAGCATCAGATGAAGTAAATGCACAGTGTGATGCCATCAGCGGCATTATTAAGAACTATGATGAAAATGGCATGTTAATTGGTGAAGCACCATGTACGCAGGATCTGATTACCACGACAGACCATGACTTCAAAGTCGTAAGTGCAGTATCTATCGGAGCAATTTTCGTAATCATCGCAGTTGTATTTAAATCTATATCACTGCCGATTATCCTGGTAGCTGCAATTTACTTTGCAATCTTTATCAACATGGGTATTCCGGCATACACCGGTACACAGCTTCCGTTTATCGCATCCATCGTAATCGGAACCATTCAGCTGGGTGCAACGGTTGACTATGCAATCCTGATGACCAATAAATATAAGAAAGCAAGATATAAGGGAGCCGAGAAGAAGGAAGCAATTACAAGTGCCCTGCAGAGCTCCATCCAGTCCATTATCGTATCCGCATTAAGTTTCTTCGCAGCAACCTTTGGTGTAGGACTTTATTCTGATATCGATATGATTAGTTCCTTATGTACATTGATGGCAAGAGGTGCACTGATTAGTATGTTGGTTGTAATCTTTGTACTACCTTCATTGTTTATGATATTTGATAAAGTAATCTGCGTAACCAGTGCTGGTTTCCGCAACAAGAACAAAACGGTATAGATTAAGAAGGAGGACATAACAATGAAATTTTCAGAATTAAAGAATAAATTCAAAAATAAATATGCGATTCGTGTAATCGCAGGCGTGCTGATGGTGGCAATGCTTGGAACCAGTTATGGCGTATGGCAGGTAAATGCAGCAAAGCCATCTACCGAAAGTGTATCAGAAGAGGCTACGGAAAAAGAAACTTCTACAGAGGAAACAGACACAGAAGATGCAGACGCAGAAGAAACCAAGTCTGAATTAAAAGACCAGCTGGGAAATCTTCTGAATTCCGATAAGGAAACAGAAGAAACCGGAAAAGATGAAACAGTATATATGATTGCAGATGCAGACGGTACCGTAAATAAAACCATCGTAAGCGACTGGTTAAAGAATAAAGAAAATGCAGATACTTTGGAGGATGCATCTGATTTAAAGGATATCAAGAATGTAAAAGGCGATGAGACCTTCAAACAGGATGGAGATAAAGTAACCTGGGATGCACAGGGAAATGATATCTTCTATCAGGGTACTACGGATAAAGAAGCTCCGATTACCCAGAAAATTACTTACTATCTGGATGGAAAAGAAATTGCTCCAAAGGATTTAGCCGGAAAGAGCGGAAAAGTTACCATGCGTTTTGAATTTACCAATAATGAGAAGACAACAAAGACTATCGATGGCAAATCCACAGATGTCTATGTTCCGTTCTCTGTTGTAACCGGAATGGTATTAAATGATAACTTCACGAATGTAGAAGTTACCAATGGAAAAGTAATTTCTGATGGAAAAAACAATATTGTGGTAGGAATCACAATGCCAGGTTTAAAAGAAAGCCTTGGTATTGATGATGCTGACCTTGGTGATGATGTCCAGTTCCCGGATTATGTAGAAGTAACTGCAGATGTAGAAGATTTCTCGCTGGATATGACAGTATCCATGGCATCCAGCAACCTTCTTTCTGAAATGAATGTAAATGGAGATATCGACTTATCTGTATTATCCGATACAATAGATGAGATGACTGATGCATCTGACCAGTTGGTAGATGGCAGCAGCGAGTTATCCGATGGACTGAAAACATTACAGAGCAGTCTTGGAGAATTTAAAGCTGGTGTTGGAACAGCACAGTCTGGTGTGAAAGATTATACTTCTGGTGCATCTGCAGTAGCAGATGGTGCAAATACCTTAAACTCCGGCATTGCAAAGCTTGCAGAAAGTGCTCCGGCACTGACAAGTGGTGTATCTGCATTAAAGACTGGTGTGCAGCAGGCAGGAGCCGGTGCAACACAGATTAATGGTGGAGTTGCCCAGCTGGTAGATGGAATCGGAACCTTGAAATCTACTGTAAATGGCAGTCTTGCAGGAATGGACGCTTATGCATCTTCAGCGGACGCACAGGCAGCATTTGCTTCCGCATTGACTGATTATACCAGTGCAGCAGTAAATTACCTTGCAGTATTACAGCAGTTACAGACCCCGGGAACTACATTAAACGGTGCCTATTCACAGGTAGTAGCAGCAACCGGTGGCGGATTACAGGCGGTTAATGCAGATGCTAATATTTATATGCTGGATGATACAACCAATGCAACGCTTTTAGCAGTAACTACCCAGGCAGGCAGTGCGGTTGATTTCAATAGCTTAAGCACAGCTTATGCAGCCCAGTTACAGAATATTTCAGCAGTTGCAACCAAGCTTGGAACTACAGGTGGTGCACAGGCACTGACTCAGGTACAGGCAGGACTTGCACAGTTTGATGATTCACAGCTTGCAACCTTAAAGGCTGGAGCAGCATCCTTAGATGCAGGCCTGAATGGTGACGATGGAATTGTAGCAGGTGTTAATACATTAGACAGCTCTGTAAATGGCGCACTTTCACAGGGAATTACAGATTTGACCAATGGTGCAAAACAGCTGGCAGACGGAGCAAATACCTTAGTTGCAAATAATGACAAACTGAATGCAGGAATGACTTCTTTGAAGAGTGCAACAGACCTTCTGATAAATGGTGTAGACCAGTTAGAGGATGGCTCTGAGACACTTGCTGATGGAATGGCACAGTTTGATGAGCAGGCAATTGAGAAACTTGCGGATGCTTACAACGGAGATTTGAAAGAACTCTTGGATAAAGTAGATGCAGTACTGGATGCCGGAAATGAATATAACACATTTACCAGAACAGCAGATGGTGTCAAAGGAAATGTAAAATTTATTTGGGAAACTGCTTCCATTAAGGCAGAGGATTAAGTATAATAATTTTAAGAGAAAGGAGGACGGAAGATGAACTGGATAGAAACATTAATAATTGTATGCGGACTTTCCATGGATGTATTTGCTTCAGTAGAATGTCAGGGAGCAATGTTAGCTAAGATTCGTACCAAACAGCTTGTGCTGGTGACATTACTGGTATCCGTATGGCAGGTAATTGTTTTATATCTTGGAAATCTTGGAGCCGACCTCCTGTGTAAATATGATATTAAAGAATCACAGGTTATATTAGGTGAAGTGATTTCAGTGGCAGTATTCCTGTGTCTGGGAATCCGGCTTTTGATTAAAGCCTGGAAGAATGACCGGATTGATGAACGCCGGGAAGAGAACCTTGGCGTACATAAATTCGTACGGATTTGTGCTGTAACATCATTTTATACATTCCTGACCGGAGCAGCATTTGGCTTTCTGGGAACAAGCCTACTGTCATTAATACTGGTTGGAATCATACTTACTGTTGTCTGTGTAGTCGGTGGTGCTTATGTTGGATATCATTTCGGCTATGAACAGAAGACAAAGGTATATCTGATTGGAGGAATTCTTCTTCTGATTGGCGGAGTAGATGTAATAATAAGGTTTATATTATAAATATAAGGGCGTGAAAATACCGCCGGCAGTTGCGTTTGGGAGCGCAGCTGCCGGCGGTATTTGTAGTTTAAAGACGTTTTCGTTCCGAAGTTAAATCATGAGAATAGATGGATTCCCGGCGAATAAGGGGACCGGTGTGAATAGCGTGGTTGGGATAGCCAAGATTAGTTAAATGTCTGTCAAAATTTGCAATATTTTCGGAAAGGGAAATGGATTGGTTGTGTAATACCATAGAAACAAGATAATAGGGAGCATGTGAATCATAGGGACCGAAGTCTCCGGATTCATCAATAAAAACGCTTAGAATTTTATTTGTCATAGATTTGTCCTTTGAATGATAGATATGTTGAAATAGTAATGGCGGGGAAATCCCCCGCCGCTCGGTGGACCAGGGTCGCTTGACCAGCCCAATTACTTTTTACTTATATGTTACCATCAGTCTATAAGATAATACATTATCTGTCAATTCTTTTTGAAAATTTTTATATAAATTTTATAGATAGGTGTGCTAAGGCAGAACAGAAAAGATTTTCCCCCTTGTTAAGTAGCAATGCCGGGGGGTATAATAGCCACAGTAGTGCAAATAAACAGACTTTCCGGTATTTGATATCGTAGCTGCATTGTCCATCGACTTAGAATGCATGATAAGGGCTGTTAGGGGCACTTAGAATTTTGCCTGCTTCCAGGCAACGCCGGCACAGGGAAGTGCCGGCGAGGCGCAATTGAACATGGATGTGAATTGGCGCCGGTTGCCGGAGTATACGATAGCTATGTCGAAATTCTTAGTGCCCCTTGCAGGCATTATGTTGCATTTGTAGTCGATGGATAATGCAGCGAGGCTATCAAAACAATGGAAAGGCGTTTTCGAGGAATGCTGGACAAGACAGCTTATAGGCAACCACAAGGAAAGGAGGCAGTGACCACAATGCTGAAACTTCGAATTGGACAACTACATCAGGACATTATTATGCAGCCGGGAGAAAGCATCGCACAGGCACTGCTTCGGAAAGATTATAAGGTTCCTATGGCATGTGGTGGAAACGGCACCTGTGGGAAATGTAAAGTAGAGATAGACGGTGCATGGGTGAATTCCTGTAAACTCTATCCGAAACCGGAAGAAGATATTATAATTTCTGCCTTTGGCTGGGGAGAGGGAAGAGAAGAATTAACCCAGATTGCAGGAGTAGAAAAAATAAATATAACAGAAGGCAGAGCACGGGAGGCAAAACGACAAACGAGAAAAACTTTCCTTGCAGTAGATATCGGGACTACTACCATAGCAGCGGCACTGGCAGAGAAGGAGACGGGAGCGGTGCTTGCCACAGCAGGCTGCGGCAACAGCCAGCGTATATTTGGACAGGATGTATTAAGCAGAATTAAGGCATCTGTAGCGGGAACGGGTGAAAAATTAAAGACATTAATCCGGCAGGATATTTTAAACCTGTTAGAAGAGATACAGAAGAAACAGAAAGACATTGTAATTGAGCATATTTATATTGCAGGAAATACCACCATGGAACATCTTTATATGGGAGATTCCTGTGAGGGACTTGGTAAGGCACCATTTACTCCGGTCAGTCTTGCAGAACGAAAGGACAGCCTTTCGAACATACCGGTGACGTTACTGCCTGGAATTTCAGCATTTGTGGGTGCAGATATTGCAGCTGGCATGCTGGCGTGCGGGATGGATGAAGAAGAAAGACCTTCCCTGCTTCTGGATTTGGGAACCAATGGAGAAATGGTGCTGGCATTAGAGGATAAGATGATTGCCACCTCTGCACCGGCAGGACCGGCATTAGAAGGTGGAAATATTTCATGCGGTGTTGCCAGTGTGACTGGAGCAATCAGCAAGGTGCGTGTCATTGGAGAGCGGACAATTATTGGAACGATTGGAAACACACCGGCAACGGGAATCTGTGGAACCGGCGTGTTAGAGCTGGTAGCAGGACTTTATGAAAATCATATCATAGATGCATCCGGCCAGATGAAGGAAAAATACAGGGAAGAAGGCTTTCCTCTGGCACGGATGAAGGATGGAAAACAGATTACTTTTACCCAGCAGGATATCAGAGAGGTGCAGCTTGCTAAAGCGGCAATTCACAGCGGAATCGAATTACTGTTAGAGCATGCCGGCATTTCCATGGGAGAGATAAAAAAAGTATATTTGGCAGGAGGCTTTGGGGTATATCTGGATGTGCATATAGCAGCAGGCATTGGACTGCTTCCGGCGGAATTAGAGAAGTGTACAAAAGCAGTCGGAAATACATCTCTGCAGGGCTGTATCGCCTATGGAAGTTCGGAAGAAAACAGGAGCCGCACGGAAGAAATGATAAAAAAATGTGAATCAATCAATCTTGCAGAACAGGCGGACTTTGAGGAACGATATGTTGCCAATATGAATTTCCCAGAATAGAAGTAAAAGAGGAAAAAATCATGAAGAAAATATTACTCACGGCAGTAAATGCAAAGTATATTCATTCGAATCTTGCGGTTTACAGCCTGCGGGCATATGCCAGAGAATTAAAAGAAAATATAGTACTGGCAGAATATACCATTAATAACCGGACAGAATATATTTTAAGGGAGATTTATCTGAAAAAGCCAGATGTAATCTGCTTTTCCTGCTATATCTGGAACATTTCCATTATTTTAGAAGTGGCAGAGGAATTTCATAAACTTTGCCCCAAGGTTCCAATCTGGGTAGGAGGCCCGGAGGTTTCCTATGAAGTGGAGGCGTTCTTAAAAGAGCATCCGTTTATTACCGGTGTCATAATCGGCGAAGGGGAGAAAACTTTCTCGGAGCTTTGCAGGTATTATGTGAAGGGAGAAGGCAGTTTGGAGGAGATGAAGGGCATAGCCCTTTTTGATGGAGCTGGAAATGTGCAGATTCATGAGTCACAGGAAATTCTTGATATGAATACGATTCCCTTCTGCTATGATTTGTCGGAGGATTTTTCCCACCGGATTATTTATTATGAATCCAGCAGGGGCTGTCCGTTCCGTTGCAGCTATTGCCTGTCCTCGGTAGAGAAGATACTTCGGTTCCGGGATGTGGAAATCGTAAAAAGAGAGTTACAGTTTTTCTTAGACCAGAAGGTAAAACAGGTTAAATTTGTTGACCGTACTTTTAATTGTGACAAAAAGCATGCCATGGCAATCTGGCAGTATATTTTAGGACATGATAATGGAATCACGAATTTTCATTTTGAAATTGCAGCGGATTTGCTGACGGATGAGGAAGCAGACTTAATTGCAAAGATGCGTCCGGGCCTGATACAGTTGGAAATCGGGGTACAGTCCACCCATGATGAAACAATCCGGGAAATCCACCGCCATATGGATTTAAAAGATGTGCACCAGATGATGAAAAAAGTCCAGAAGGCAGGAAACATTCATCAGCATCTGGATTTAATCGCAGGACTGCCTTTTGAAGATTATGAAACATTTACCCATTCCTTTGATGATATTTATGAATGGAAACCGGAGCAGCTGCAGCTTGGTTTCTTAAAGGTTTTAAAAGGCTCTTATATGTATGAACATGCAAAAGAGTATGAGGCAGTATATCGGGCAAAACCACCTTATGAGGTGCTTCGGACGAAGTGGCTTTCCTATGAAGATATCTGTAACATAAAGCTGGCGGAAGAAATGCTTGAGGTATATTATAACAGCACACAGTTTCCGGTGAGCATCCGGCTGCTAGAGACGATACACGAAAGTGCTTATCATATGTTTGAAAATCTGGGACATTTCTATGAGGAACATGGCTACCTTGCCATGAGCCATACCAGAATGCGGCGAAGCGAGATTCTCTTAGAATATGTAGAAAGCCTTGGGGTGGCTGACATGGAAGTGTTCTATCAGGCGGCAACTTATGATATTTACAGCAGGGAAAATGCCAAGAGCCGTCCGAAATGGGCAAAGGATTATGCGCAGTGGAAAGATGTGACAAGAGCATGTTGCCCGAAGGGAAGCCTTGCACATATCGAGTGCTTTGACTATAGCTTCGAAGAAGATGCATTTGGCAGAAAATGCGAACCATACTATCTGAAATTTGATTATGAAAACAGAAATCCTCTGACGAATCAGGCGGAAGTTACGATAATTCAGTGGGAGGGAGAGACAAAGTGACAAAAAGGACGGCAGAAATATTAAAAAGATTAGATGAAACCTATGGTACCGAATACATCTGTTATCTGAATCACGAGACACCTTGGCAGCTTCTGATAGCAGTAATCTTAAGTGCGCAGTGTACCGATGCCAGGGTAAATATTGTGACAGAAACATTGTTTAAAAAATATGACACCTTAGAGAAATTTGCCAATGCAGATCTGGCGGAATTAGAGGAGGACATACGTTCCACCGGATTTTATCACAATAAGGCGAAGAATATCATATCCTGTGCGAGGACGCTGGTTCAGGAATATCATGGAGAAGTTCCGTCTACATTGGAAGAACTTACTTCCCTTGCAGGAGTTGGACGAAAGACTGCAAATGTCATCCGGGGAAATATTTACCATGACCCAAGTATTGTAGTAGATACCCATGTAAAACGTATTTCCAAACGCCTTGGATTTACAAAAGAGGATGATCCGGTAAAAGTAGAATATGATCTGATGAAAGTATTACCGAAGGATCACTGGATTTTATATAACATCCAGATTATAACATTCGGAAGAAATATCTGTTTTGCAAGAGGACCAAAGTGCAGCGAATGTTTCTTGCAGGATTTGTGTAAAGCAGAGGATAAGCGAAAATGATACCACAGGATTATACAGTAATTGACCTTGAAATGACGGGGCTTCATCCGAAAAATGATGCCATCCTTGAGGTGGGAGCAGCAAAAATAAGAAATGGCGAAGTGACGGATACCATGGATATTTTTGTGAATCCCGGCAGGAAAATTACGCAGGAGATAACAGAACTTACCGGAATTACCGATGAGATGGTAAAGGAAGGCTTAAGTCCGGCAGCAGCATTTCATAAGACAGCAGAATTTATCGGAGATGATATTCTGGTGGGACACAATATCATATTTGACTATAGCTTCTTAAAGCAGCAGGCAGTCAATGAGAAAGTGCCGTTTGAAAAAAAAGCAGTAGATACGTTGAAAGCAGCACGCAAATGTATGCTGCGTCCGGAAAAAAAGTCTTTGGAATGTCTCTGCGATTACCTTGATATTGAGCGGGAGCGGGAGCACCGGGCAATCTATGATGCACTGGCAACCCATGAACTTTATCAGTATTTACAAAAGACATATGGAGAAACAAATCCGGAAGTATTTGAACCGAAAGATTTGATTTATAAAACAAAACGCCAGACTCCTGCAACGAAAATTCAAAAAATTCACTTGAAGGAACTGGCGGATTATCATAAAATAGAACTTGACATTGTCTGGGAACAACTGACCAGAAGCGAAGCATCGCGTCTTATGGATAAGTTGATTTCACAGTATGGAAGATGCCCGAAAGATTAGGAAAGTTTTTCTTTGATACGTTTTCTGGAGCCTTCCGGCAGTGTGGCAAGCTTCTGATATACTTCAGTCAGTGAACTGCTGTCGTTTGTTTCTTTTAAAAGAGGAACTAACAACGTATAATTATCTGTAATATCGCTTCCGCAGCGGATGCCAAAGAGCAGAATATCGATGGCGGCTTTTTCTTCAGACTGGTCGCAAAGCAGTTTGCCAAGTTTTGCAATGGTACAGATTAAAGTATTATAATTTTCATCAAACTCGGTCAGAGCTGCAAGGCTGGCAGCACCGTAAGCTAATTTTAAATCGGTATTGGTTTTGCCATTCAGATTAACGATTTTTTTAGCAGACAGCTGACGAAGTGTTTCATAAAGGGTGAGGACATCTTCAGATGCCTGTGCCGGGGGAGTCAGCAGTTCTTCCGGAATAGTAATATAAGGAAGGTTGTCAAGACTGCGGCGGCGGGTGGCGTTGGCTTTATTTTCACGGGCCCAGAACTGCTCGGTAATTTCCTGCTCCTGTTTGGTAATCTGACGCTTTCTGGAGTTTAGAAAAACAACAAAAATGATAAAGCATATGAGTATGATAGGAAACATAGTTTGCTCCTTTCGAAAGTATAGTAGTATAAAAATAAATATGAGGTGAATGAAATGATTAATTTTAAAAATTCAAAAGGGAAAAAATATTTCGCAGGATTTATCGCAATTATTCTCGTTGCAGCAATGGTATTATCCCTTTGCATCACTATTTTTTCATAGAATTTTTTATGCATTCATCATGTCATAATATACAGAAATCGCGTATTTCTGTCAAATATATTAGTAGTTATGACGCTTGAAAATGCAAAGTTATATGATAAAATGAGTGTTAGCAAAACTTTCACAGTGTAATCTGGTGAATAAAAAGCTTTAAAATGTCTTGAGGGTTTAAGAGATTGAGAGGAAGAATATGAAAAAAATAAAATTAGTGCTTCCGATTCTGGGACTGGTACTCGCAGTAACAGCGGGTGTATCAGCAACCGCAATTGTGAAAGCGGATGAAAATGCAGAAGTGATTCCACAGAACGTATATATCGGGGATGTGTCTGTAGGCGGAATGAGTGAATCAGATGCAGAGGCAGCTGTAGAAGCAGCAGTATCTGCTTATGAGGATGCAACCTTTGAATTGTCCGCTGCAGAAAACAGTGTAAAGGCAAGCCCTTCTGATCTGGGATTGAGCTGGAGCAATAAGGATATCGTAAAAGAAGCAATGAATTATACCCGTACGGGAAATCTTCTGGAGCGTTACAAAGCGAAGAAAGATCTGGAAAAGGAAAATAAAGTATTTGATATTATATATACCGTAGATACAGACACCACAAAAAGTTTTCTGGAAAATCACGCCAAAGAGCTGAACCAGGAAGCGGTCAACAATGGCCTTACACGTGAGGATGGTGAATTTAAAATCATCGATGGCCAGGAAGGTATCGAAGTAGATGAGGATGCTTCTGTAGAAAGTTTACAGAAATATTTTACCGAAGAATGGAAGGGCGGAGATGCAACCATCAGTCTGGTAGCAAATGTGGTAGAGCCGGAAGGAACTGCAGAAGAACTTTCCAAGGTAAAGGATTTACTGGGCTCTTTCTCTACCGACTTCAGTGATTCTTCTGCCGGTCGTGTGGCAAATGTAAAAAATGCGGTAAGTAAAATCGATGGAACCGTACTTTACCCGGGAGAGGAATTTTCTGTGTATGAAGCTATTGCACCACTGGACGCTTCCGGTGGATATGAACTGGCAGGTGCATATGAGAATGGTACAACCGTAGAATCTTATGGTGGTGGGGTATGTCAGGTTTCCACAACGCTTTATAATGCGGTTATCCGTGCAGAACTGGATATTACCGAGCGTTATGCACATTCCATGCTGGTAACATATGTACAGCCATCTATGGATGCAGCGATTGCCAGCAATTTAAAGGATTTGAAATTTAAGAATAATCAGGAGGCTCCGATTTATATTGAAGGATACTGCAGCGGCGGTATTGTATATTTCAACGTATTTGGTCAGGAGACAAGACCGGCTGACCGTCAGGTAAACTTTGTCAGTGAAACGGTCAGTGAAGAAGAGCCGACTATTCAGGTGCAGACTACCGAAGACCCGATTGGAACTGTAACCGTTCAGAAAGCACACATCGGTAAATCGGCAAAACTCTGGAAGATTGTTACCGTAGATGGCGTAGAAGAAAGCAGAGAGGTATTTAATACCAGTAAATATAAAGCAACACCTAGAATTATTTCTGTTGGTATGGGCTCTGATAATGAAGAGGCAATTGGAGCAATGAATGCAGCAATTGCAACGCAGGATGAAGCAATTATCCGTTCTGCAGCAGCAACCTGGTGCTCAGATGCGGTAGCGGCAAGAGCGGCAGAAGCTGCAGCGCAGCAGCAGCAACAGGCGGCTTCCGGTGGAGTAGAGCCACCGGCTGATGCACCTGCCGCACCAACAACACCGACGACACCGACAACACCAACAACACCAACAACACCAACAACACCGACGACACCGGATACAGGAACCGGAGATGGAGCTGCAACCACCCAGTAAAACGGTGAAAGATGATGCAGGCATGCGATTTTTATCGCCACCCGCGTAAATAAGAAGCAAGAAAGGCTGCCTCGGCTATGAGACAGCCTTATGCTGTAAAAATGGGAAGAAGAATCTATGAAGATAGGAAAAGTGCCGGAAAGCGTATTAAAACGCTCCGTAATCAGACAATTGCATACGAAGAGAAAGGAAGTTGTGTTAGGTGCAGGCGTGGGAGAAGACTGTGCTGCCCTTACCCTTGCCCCAGATGAGATGTTTGTAATGTCTACGGATCCGATTACAGGAACAATCCATGAAATCGGAAAGCTGGCAATTCTCATTACTACTAATGACCTGGCAAGTGCCGGAGCAGAACCAATTGGAGTTATGTTAACCATATTGCTGCCGGAGCACACGGAAGAAAGCCTTTTGAAACAACTGATGCAGGAGCTGGAAGAGGCTGCCGCGGCGGTGTCCGTTCAGATTATGGGCGGACATACCGAGATTACCAGGGTGGTAAATCAGCCACTGGTTACTGTATGCGGTGTAGGAAAAGTAAAGAAGAACGGACTCATTTCTACCGGAGGAGCAAAACCGGGCATGGACATCATTGCCACTAAGTGGATTGGCTTAGAGGGAACTGCTATTATTGCCCATGAAAAGGAAGAAGAACTCTGTACTCATTTTTCCAGGCATTTTGTAGAACAGGCACAGGCACTTGACCGGTATTTATCTGTAATGCCGGAGGCCGCCACCGCCGTGAAGTCTGGCGTGGGAGCAATGCATGATGTAACAGAGGGCGGTATATTCGGAGCACTCTGGGAAATGGCAGAAGCATCCGGCGTCGGACTGGAAATCGACTTAAAGAAGATTCCGCTTCGGCAGGAGACAGTAGAAGTCTGTGAGTTTTTCCATATCAATCCCTATGAACTGATATCCAGCGGCTGTATGCTGATGGCAGCAGCTGATGGAAATGAGTTAATCAGAAGATTAAAGGAAAATGGTATTGAGGCAACGGTAATCGGAAAAGCAACTGCGGGAAATGACCGCGTGCTTATGAATGAGGACGAATGCAGATTTTTAGAACCACCGAAGACGGATGAATTATATAAAGTAATTCAGTAGTAAATCAGAAATCAATTGGAGGAATTGAAGCATGAGAGAGAAGATTTTAACCTTTATAGAGAAGAACAGCAGAATCGATTTAAAAGAGCTGGCTGTTGTATTAGGCGTAGAAGAAGCAGCCGTTATGAATGAATTAGAAGCAATGGAGAAAGAAAATATCATCTGTGGCTATCATACCTTGATTAACTGGGATAAAGCCGGCGTAGAAAAAGTATCCGCATTAATTGAAGTACGGGTTACTCCGCAGCGTGGTATGGGATTTGATAAAGTAGCAGAGCGTATTTATAATTATCCGGAAGTAAATTCTGTATATCTGATTTCAGGAAGCTTTGACCTTTTGGTGACCATCGAGGGAAAGAGCCTGCGTGAAGTATCCCAGTTCGTATCTGAGAAGCTTTCTGCATTAGACTCCGTATTAAGCACACAGACCAACTTTATCTTAAAGAAATACAAAGACCACGGAACCATTATGGCAGCAAAATCAAAAGATGAAAGGATACAGATGATACCATGAGAAATCCATTATCAAAAACAATCGTAACGATACAGCCATCTGGAATCCGGAAATTTTTTGATATTGTAAATGAGATGGAAGATGCTATTTCCTTAGGAGTAGGCGAGCCGGATTTTGATACTCCATGGCATATCCGGGATGAGGGAATTTATTCTTTAGAGAAGGGACGTACCTTCTATACTTCCAATGCCGGATTAAAAGAATTAAAAATAGAAATTGCAAAATACTTATTCCGTAATTATGACTTGCAGTATGATTATCAGCATGAAATCGTAGTAACCGTAGGCGGAAGCGAGGCAATTGATATTGCCATGCGTGCCATGCTTGATCCGGGTGATGAAGTATTAATCCCGATGCCAAGTTATGTATCTTATCTGCCATGTGCCGTACTTGCCAATGGTGTGCCGGTACCGATTAATCTTAAGGCAGAAAACGATTTCCGTCTGACTGCAGAAGAATTAGAAGCGGCAATTACGCCAAAGACCAAGCTTCTTGTTATGCCTTTCCCGAATAATCCGACCGGAGCAATTATGGAGAAAAAAGATTTAGAAGCAGTGGCAGAGGTAGTAAAGAAGCATGACCTCTTTGTCATCAGTGACGAGATTTATTCTGCACTGACTTATACCGAGAAGCATATTTCTATCGCATCCCTTCCGGGCATGAAGGAGCGTACCATTGTTATCAATGGATTTTCCAAATCCCATGCGATGACCGGATGGCGTTTGGGCTATGCCTGCGGACCGAGAATCATCTTAGACCAGATGTTAAAGATTCATCAGTATGCAATTATGTGTGCACCGACTACCTCACAGTATGCAGCAGTGGATGCACTCCGGGCAGGAGATGAAGATGTCCAGAGAATGCGGGAAGAATATAATGGTAGAAGAAGATATCTGATGCACCGTTTTGAAGAAATGGGCTTAGAGTGTTTTGAACCATATGGAGCCTTTTACTGTTTTCCATGTATCAAAGAATTTGGAATGACTTCTGAAGAATTTGCCACCAATCTCTTAAAGACAGAGAAGGTAGCGGTTGTTCCGGGAACTGCATTTGGTGACTGCGGAGAAGGATTTATCCGTATTTCCTATGCTTATTCTCTGGATAATCTGAAAGAGGCATTAGACCGTATGGAGCATTACATAACAGGATTGCGAGGCGGGAACAATGGCGAAGCTTAATATCGTACTTTATGAGCCGGAGATTCCTTATAATACCGGAAATATCGGAAGAACCTGTGTAGCAACCGGAACCAGACTGCATCTGATTGAACCGCTGGGCTTCCATCTGACAGAGAAAGCAATCAAGCGGGCAGGAATGGATTACTGGGACCAGCTGGATGTGACAAGATATGTCAATTATGAGGATTTCTTAGAGAAGAATCCGGGTGCAAAGATTTATATGGCAACCACCAAGGGGCGCCATGTTTATACAGAAGTAAATTATGAGCCGGACTGTTATATTATGTTTGGAAAGGAAAGTGCGGGTATTCCGGAAGAAATTCTGATACAGCATCCGGATGAGTGTATCCGGATTCCGATGATTGGAGATACCCGTTCCTTAAACTTATCCAATTCAGCAGCAATTGTATTATATGAAGCACTGCGCCAGAACAATTTTGACCATATGCGGCTGGCGGGTGAACTGCACAGATTACATTGGTAGAAAGGTAAATTATGGGCATCATCAAAGCGAAAGATTTGGTACATGAATATATAAGACGTGATGAAGAAGGCAATGTGGAGTCTATCCAGACTGCCCTTGATAAAGTAAGCCTTGATGTAAAAAAAGGTGACTTTATCGCAGTATTAGGACACAACGGTTCCGGAAAATCTACCCTTGCCAAGCATATCAATGCAATTTTAGAGCCCACAGAGGGAAGTCTCTGGGTAGATGGCTTTGATACCACAGATGAGAAAAATATCTGGGATATCAGACAGCGTGCCGGAATGGTATTCCAGAATCCGGACAACCAGATTATTGCAAGCGTGGTAGAAGAGGATGTCGGATTTGGACCGGAAAATATAGGCGTGCCGACAGATGAAATCTGGCAGCGTGTGGAAGAAAGCTTAAAAGCGGTCGGCATGTTAAAATACAGAGAGCATTCTCCGAATAAATTATCCGGCGGACAGAAGCAGCGTGTGGCCATTGCCGGGGTAATGGCGATGCAGCCGGAATGTATTGTTTTAGACGAGCCGACAGCCATGCTGGATCCGGTAGGAAGAAAAGAAGTATTAGAAGCTGTTCATGCACTGAACCGGGAAAAGGGTGTGACCATCATTCTGATTACACATTATATGGAAGAAGTGGTAGAGGCAGACCATGTCTATGTTATGGATTCCGGAAAAGTGGTTATGCAGGGAACGCCGCGCAGCATCTTTTCCCAGGTGGAACGATTGAAGGAATATCGTCTGGATGTGCCGCAGATTACATTATTAGCATATGAACTTAAGAAGGCGGGACTGGATATACCGGATGGAATCCTGACCAGAGAAGAACTGACGGAGGCGTTGGAAAAGCTATGTCAATCCTAATAAATGAATTAAATTATGTTTACAGCTCAGGCACTGCCTATGAGATACATGCCTTAAAGGATGTTAATCTGAAAATAGAAGATGGAGAATTTATCGGTATCATCGGACATACCGGTTCCGGTAAATCCACCCTGATTCAGCATTTGAACGGACTGGTAAAAGCTACCAGTGGCGGCATTTATTATAATGGACAGGATATTTACGAAGAGGACTTTGATATGAAAGCCCTGCGTAGTAAAGTGGGACTTGTCTTTCAATATCCGGAGCATCAGCTTTTTGAAACTACCATTTTTGATGATGTATCCTTTGGACCAAAGAACCAGGGACTGACCAAGGAAGAGGCAGGACTTCGGGCATTTGAAGCATTACGGAGCGTAGGACTTCCGGAAGAATTATATTATCAGTCACCCTTTGATTTGTCCGGTGGACAAAAAAGACGTGTTGCAATCGCAGGGGTGCTTGCCATGCGGCCGGAGGTGCTGATTTTAGATGAACCGACAGCGGGACTTGACCCGAAGGGCCGTGATGAAATCTTAGATTTGCTTGCAGCAATGCATAAAGAACGTGGAATTACCATCATTCTTGTTTCACACAGCATGGAAGATGTGGCTAAATATGTGGGAAGAATTATTGTAATGAATCAGGGACAGGTGATGTTTGATGATGTTCCAAAGAAAGTATTCCGCCACTATAAAGAACTGGAAGCAATCGGACTTGCGGCACCACAGGTAACTTATCTGATGCATGAATTGAAGGAAGAAGGCTTCCCGGTAAGCACAGATGCAACTACAGTAGACGAGGCACGGGATGAAATCCTGCGTGTAATAACAAAGAGACAGGATGGAACAGTATGTTAAGAGATATTACATTAGGACAATATTATCCGGCAGATTCCGTTATTCATAAGCTGGATCCGAGGGTAAAATTATTTGGAACACTGATTTATATTATTTCCCTGTTTGTATTTAAGGGACTTCCGGCATTTATACTGGCAGCAATCTTTCTGGTAGTATTAATTAAGCTGTCAAAGGTGCCATTTTCCTATATGGTTAAAGGATTGAAAACCATTGTACTGATTATGTTATTTGCAGCGGTATTTAATTTGTTTTTGACACCGGGAACAAAGCTGGTTTCCTTCTGGATTTTTACCATTACTTATGAGGGATTGAAAAATGCTGTTGTCATGATGGTTCGTCTGATTTTCTTAATTATCGGAACCTCGCTGATGACACTTACCACAACACCAAACGAGTTGACAGATGGTCTGGAAAAAGCGTTATCTCCATTGAAATATATAAAAGTACCGGTGCATGAAATTGCAATGATGATGTCAATTGCACTTCGATTTATCCCAATTCTGATTGAAGAAACAGATAAAATCATGAAAGCACAGATGGCAAGAGGAGCAGATTTTGAACATGGAAATCTGATTCAGAAAGCCAAAAACATGGTTCCACTTCTGGTGCCGCTATTTGTATCTGCATTCCGCCGTGCCAATGATCTGGCAATGGCAATGGAAGCCCGCTGTTATCGTGGTGGGGAAGGCAGAACCAAGATGAAACCGCTTCATTACCAGAAACGTGACCGCATGGCTTATCTGACTTTACTGGTCTATCTTGCAGCAGTCATCGGACTTCGCATCCTCTGGATTAACGTATTGTCCGGTATGGCAGCCGGTATACTTCCAGGAGCATTTCCATTATGAGTACAGAGATAAATCCGGTTGTGAACATAGAAGAGGTAGAAGAGCAGAAAACTCCATCTGCCCCAAACCGATTGAAACGGGTGAAGCTAATTGTAGCCTATGACGGTACGAATTATCACGGCTGGCAGGTGCAGCCCAACGGAGAGACAATAGAAGGCGTGCTAAACCGCACCTTAAGCAGTCTCTTAGGGGAAAAGATTATTGTGACCGGAGCATCCCGGACGGACGCGGGTGTACATTCCATGGGAAATGTAGCAGTATTTGATACGAAGAGCCGCATTCCGGCGGAAAAGATTTCTTATGCCCTGAACCAGCGGCTTCCGGAGGACATCGTAGTGCAGAAATCAGAGGAAGTACCAGCTGATTTTCATCCGAGACACTGTGACAGCCGGAAAACCTATGAATACCGGATTTTAAACCGGGAGTTTCCGCTTCCGATGTATCGGAATAACACATATTTCTGTTACCGCAAGCTGGATTTAGAGAAGATGCAGCAGGCAGCAGAATATTTAAGGGGAGAACATGATTTTAAAAGCTTCTGTGCTACAGCGGCAGTGGTTGAAACAACGGTTCGTACCATTTATGAGCTGACGGTAAGCAGGCAGGAGGATATCATTACAATCCGTGTTACTGGAAATGGATTCCTTTATAATATGGTCCGGATTATTGCAGGAACCCTGCTTCAGGCAGGCATGGGAATGATAGAGCCGGAAGAGATAAAAACAATTCTTGCGGCAAAGGAAAGAAGTGCTGCAGGACCAACGGCACCGGCACAGGGATTAACGATGATTGGAATCGAATATTTATAATAATAAGATAGATGGTATATGGCGAATGTTGTGGAAAATATTTGTAGAGAATTTACTTGACACACGAGGGGTCGTGTACTATAATATCTAAGTCTGACATAGTACAAGAATGTCAATCCAAAGCCCCGGAGCGACATTTCAACTATAGAAACAATAGTGTGGAACGCAAAGCGGACTGCGTCCGGACATTACGCAGAATGTATATGTTCCTTATAATTTCAAGGAGGTAAACCAATGAAAACTTTTATGGCTAGTCCAGCAACCATTGAGAGAAAATGGTATGTAGTAGACGCTGATGGAAAGACATTAGGACGTTTAGCATCAGAAGTTGCTAAAGTATT